>Ga0194063_10000555_pt1 | contig 26929 bp, 19 predicted proteins | sample SepL3720m_MetaG_FD_155459 | JGI IMG/M metagenome (GOLD analysis project Ga0194063, IMG submission 155459) | Anoxic zone freshwater microbial communities from boreal shield lake in IISD Experimental Lakes Area, Ontario, Canada - Sep2016-L373-20m | ecosystem: Environmental > Aquatic > Freshwater...
CGCCATTCGCATCCGTTTCCACACTTGCAGCATCCGCAGCTCCGTTGATGGAGAGTGACACTGTCTGCGCAGCAAGCGGCGTTCTGCCTTCGTCGCTGAAGACATGTCCGTAGAGATTCGGGATCTGGACCGTCGCCTGAACCGTCTGCGTCACGGTGTTCGAGGTCGATGTAATGTAATTGCCGCTTCCTGCGAACACTGCAGTCAAACTATGGTCGCCAGCCGAGAGAGCAGAGACGGTGATCGCTCCGCTCCCATGCCCAATCGTCCCCGTCCCAATGGTCGTCGCTCCATCCTTAAATGTAATCGATCCGGTTGCCGCCGACGGTGTCATCGTCGCAGTCAGAATCGTAGCTGCGCCGTACGTGGAAGGATTCACTGAGGAGGCGAGTGCCACTGAACTTGCGATCTTTCCTTCCTGCGCTCCTGTGAGGATTTCTCCGCTGCCGCTTGCCATGTTCTGGTACTCGAAGGCGATCCAGGGGGCGGAGCGGGCGACGGAGGAGACACGAACTTCGTCGAGGGAGCCGTAAAATTTTCTGTTGCTATAGATAGAATCAGCCACCAATAATGCATCATTGTTTGCGGTTGTTAATCCAAGTCCTGTTGATGCATGAGAGAAATCAAGCGACCCATTGGCGTAATCTTTAATAAAATTACCGTCGTAGGTGAATCCAACCTGGCTCCAGCTTCCCGTAGGTGTTACGAATGTACCTTCGCTATCAGAATGAACATCGACAACATTGGAATCCCGAATGTATGTCGCAAGTTTCCCTGAGTTTCTGAGAATCAACGCCCAGCCATATGGTGTGCTGCTGCTCTGTTTTTCAATCAATGAAGTATAGGTGTTTCCCGAAAATGCCACAGGTTTCACCCAGAGGGTGACGGTGATATATGACGGATTGAGACTGGTTGAGGATGCTGCAGTGATAGTATTGTTCCCTACGCCCGAGAAATATCTTCCACCATCAATTTGGCCAATTGCAGCCGTCGCCCCGTTGTTCGTCCCGTTATTCCCATTACTCGTGGAGTCTATCGTGCTCAAAGTGGAACCTGACAAATGCCACACCCCCTTATAATTCGAATCCCACACCGCGGTTCTGTTGCTTCCATCCGCCACGCCACTCTTTCCATAATAGAGATAGATCGTCGTATTCTGCAGCGACGAAACAAACGGCACCTTCACCCAAAAGATTCCTGAACCTGATCCTGCGCGAACGTGGTATTCCTCCTTCTCATACGGCAGGAGCATTCCTGTTCCTGTCGTGAATCGGATATCTGCGCCCGTCGAAGATGCGATGGTTCCAAGGTTCGTATCAGCGGTGACACGAACGAGGAGCGGGAAGTTGCTGAGGTCAGAAGAAACATTGCGCTTCGAGACGGTGATGGCTTTGCGGTCGGTCCAGCCGGAGAGTCCCCACGGGGAGGCATTCACCGTCTGGCTCAGAGAAGCGGATGTACTGCCGCTTGTCGTCGTATTGCCGTTGTATCTTGCCGTGAGTGAGTGACTGCCAAGCGCAAGATAATTGAGGCGCAGTGTTCCGCTTCCTGACCTGACAGATCCGGTACCGATCGTCACCGTTCCATCCCTGAATGTGACGGAGCCAGTCGCATTCGATGGCGTAATGGTGGCGGTGAAGGTGACGTCGGAACCGTACGTGGAAGGATGGAGTGACGATGTGAGCGTTGTTGCCGATGTCCTCAGTTCGGGAGCAGCGAATGTCACCGTTCCGGTCGGGTTATTCATGTTCGCATATTCCATCTTGATCCACGCGGCGGAGCGGGCAACGGAGGAGATGCGGGTTTCATCGATGCGGCCAAGTGCATAAAGATCTTGAGATTCGCCGCCCCCTATTAAGTGGGTATAAGTGGCCGAATAATTTTGAGTACTTGTCATTGAACCGCTATTGATTCCGTTTATATACAAAGTTATCAAATTATTCCCATTTCTCACTAGCCATACATTATTCCATGCGTTAAGGCTTAAGGCATGTGAGCCTATAATTCCCCAAACCTGATATGGCTCTTCAAGAAATCGAACATTCCCGCTTGAATCAAGTAATATCTTAAAATCTCCTACCCCATTATCACCTTGCGTAGTCGCATATAATGCTCGATTACTTGAAAATCCAGTCGGGAAAATAAACAAGTTGACTGAGAATTGCCCTGGCAAATGAAGGGTTGAGTTATCGGGTATACCTATATAGGTTGCCCCATTAAAACTTCCTGCTCCATCTACAATTCCTGTCGTCGCCGTCACTCCATTATTTGTCCCGTTGTTCGCATTGCTCGTGGAATCCATCGCGCTCAATGTCGATCCGGAGAGATGCCACACCCCCTTAAAGTTCGAATCCCACACCTGTGTCCTATTCGCTCCATCCACTGCCGATCCCGAACCATAATACAGGTAAATCGTCGCGCCGGAGCCGTTGCCGGTTCCTTGATTCTTGATCGTCGGAACCTTCACCCAGAAGATGCCGGAGCCGGAGCTGGATGTGGTGTGGAATTCCTCGCGTTCATACGGAAGAACCATACCGGTGCCGGTTGCGAAGCGGATGTCGGTACCGTCGGATTTGAGTCCCGTGAGTGCCGTGAGCTTCACGAGGAGCGGGAAGTCTGTGAGGTCGGCGCCGGAGGAGTTGGCGACTGTCAGCTGGCGGCGGGTGGAGAAGCCGTTGAGGGAAGAGGACCATGCGACGGCATCGTTGGCGATTTGCCAGGTGCGGGCCTCGGTATAGACATACGGTTCCTGCGGTATCTCCGTCGCGGCACGCGTCTGCTGCGAGACGATATAGAGGAGGATCGGCAGTGTGAGCGTGAGGAGAATCGCGAGGAAGATGAACTTCCACGTTGGCAAGTACGGATGGCTGCGCTCGATGCTCCCGAGGTCCGTATCATCCACTTTGAAGAGGGAGACAAGCCCGCGCCATTCCACGACGAGGACGATGATCGTGAGTGCGACCATCGACCAGAGAAAGAGGATGTAGCCATACTGCAGGATGAAGAAGAAGCCGTGCAGAACGACATTTTTGATGCTGAAAATCCCCAGCCGGTCGCAGAAGAAGATGCTCCATGCTCCCACGATGATGAGGATCATCACCGCTGCCCGCAGCTCCGGCATCTGCTCCAGTTTCTTCAGGAATTTCAGGATGCCATGAAGCCGGATTTTCTGAGTCCGGGAAAAGGAGCGGCTCTTGCCACTCTGCTCTGCGCCGATGATAGCGAAGGGCTTGATCACTGGTCTTGGAAAGGAGTAGCGCTGGAGAATTTGAGCGGGCCCAAGAGGAAGAAGTCCGGCGAGTGGTCGGGGGCGTCGAAGAGGTAGGAGAAGGTGGCTGTTTGTCCTGCGGTCCAGGAACCGTGCCACTGGATGAGCTGTTCAATGTCACCCTGAGTTCGTCGAAGGGCGACATTGTCATCGGTGTTATGGTTCGATCCTTCGTCGGCGCTCAGGACAGGCTTACTCACCATGACACTTCCTCCGTCGGAGATCTTGGTGAGCACAAAACTTGCTGGGGCCGTCTCGGTAACCGTCCCCGCAAAGTCCTCATTGAATGTCACGGTGATCGTCATCGGGGAGAAGCCGGCCGGGTAGAGGCGGGTGGCGGCTTTTCTCGAAATGATGATGGGAGAATCGAAAGGTTTGTCGGAGGAGCTATAAGCTTTAAGCGATAAGCTATAAGCATCTGACGCAGTATTCTCGTTGCTTATGGCTTCCAGCTTATGTCTTACGACTATTCGTTGCGTCATCCCCCTCACCCCGTTCTTCGTGGTGGCCTCGAGGTACAGAAGATACGTCCCACTCTCGGCGAAGGTGACGGAGGTTTCGTAATCCGGAGAAATCATCATGGAGTCCTTCTTACCGCAGGTATCGGTGATGTGAATGGTGTTGGCCTTTGACGTCAATTCTTGCTTCTCGCCAGAAGGAGCCTTGATGACGAGACGCAGTTGAGCGTCGCCGGCCTTCGCTCCAGCGGGAGCTTCGGCCGGCAGGCAGACAATGGCTCCAAGGTCATCGAGGACGCCGATGGCAATGTGCGCGGATTCTCCCTGCATGTACCGATCCTTGTCGGGATTCATGGCGAGCACTCCCCAGGCGAAGTCCTGTGTCTGCGTGGAGACTTCTTGGGTGAGAGGATTGGTGATCTGCACTTCGAGGGAATACATGCCAGGCTCGAATTCACGCATTGGTTCCAGCACCAGAACCACGGAACCTTTGGCGAAGTGGTAGGCGGGGGAGAATGATTGTCCGGAGCGATTGGTAAGCTTCACTTGGATGAGGGACGAGCGGATAGCGGATAGCGGATAGCGGATAGCAGGGTCGACATCGGGCTTCGCTTGCGAGCTACCCGCTACTCGCTCATCGCTACTCGCTACCGCCTCAGCAAGATCCTTCCGCGCCTCCCCGTCCCCACTCACCACGTCCACGATGTCCTGCATGAGCGCTTCGGTGGTGAGGGATTGGGTAGTGGCAGCAGTATCGACAGCGGTGGAAGGAGGCGGAGTGAGGAACGGGATGATGCTCTGGGGGAGTTCGCCCAGTGCCTCGCGGACAGCATTCTCGGCGACGGCATTGCGCACATCATTGGTGACGACGGCATCGAGGATCTGGGAGACGGCCGGGTTATCCTGGAGAGCGATGGCAGCCTGAGCCTGACCTTCGGCATTGCCGAGGGCTTGTTCCACTTTGGTCCTCGCGGAGTCCTGGGGGCGACGGTCTCCTCCGGCAATGGTGGTGACGGTGGAGGAATCCTGCGAGAGGTTTTCGGCGATCTCGGTTTTCTTCTCACGGAGGACGGCCTGCAGAATTTCGTTCTTGATGTCTGCCCCTGACGTGAGGACGGAGATGACTTTGCCAAGCGCTTTGGAGTCCTGGAGATTGCCGTCACTATCGAGGATGTCGGCATCGGTCCCGGTCACGCCTTCTGTGGTGAGCGTGAAGGAGGGCAGGGCATTGGCATCGAAGCTGTTGCCACCGGTGGGGGTGAGCGTGAGGGAACCGGCGGGGAGATCCTGGGACTGTGCGGAGGATGGGAGCGAGAGGAGCTGCCAGCGTGTGGGCTCGGTGAACGACACCTGATCCTGTGTCAGGACATCGGCAGAGAAAAGCGAGGCGAGGAAGCGGGAGAGGAAGGATTCTTCACCAGCCGAGCGCGGGCTGCCTTCTTCAACCGAGCGCGGGATGCCTGTCCTGAGCGGTTTCGAAGGGCTTCCCGCAGGAGCTGAAGCGGCAGGTTCCGATGAAGTTTGATCTGCGGCGACAGAAGAAATCGAAGAATACGAGGAAAACGAGGATTGTTCTGTGGAAGTTTTGTCCTCACCTCCAGCAGCACCAGCCAGTGGTGAGCTTGTCGAATCCATTCCCGGGTGCAGTGCCGGAACGGAATCGTCCGACGTACCAGACGAAACGGCAGATTCCGATGAAGTACCCTCTTCACCATCAGCCGCACCCCTTCGCGGGTGCAGTGCCGCAGCGGCAGATTCCGATGAACCAGTGGATTCTGAGGAGATGCTTTGCTCTGTCGTGGAAGAAATTGAAGAAGTGCCTTCCCCTGCCCCGCGAAGCCCCGAGGGCGAAGTGGGGTGCCCTTCCGTCGCCGTGCCAAGCGCCTTCACCGGCCCAAACTGTGCGAAGAGCGGAGAGGTAAGGGGGGTTTTGAATGTGTAGATGAGAGTAGTGGGAGAAGAGGCTTCCCACTTGCGATTCCACGTGACGGTCGTGCCATTGTCCGTTTTCTCGATGGCAGCGGGAGGATCGGCGGTGAGGACGGTGAAGCCGGGGGGGACCTGTTCGGTGACAGTGCCGATGAAGGTCTGATGCGACGTGATGGTGAGAGTCATCGTCTCGGTCTGCAGGAGAGAGGTCGCAGAGGGACCGGTGCGAGTGAGGGTGAGGAGATCGGAGACGGAAGGGGTGGTGACGTTATCGGTTGTGGATCCCAGCGTGATGTCCTGCTCGAGGAGCATGTCGTCTTGTCCTCCGGTGAAAGTATCGATCATCCTCTGGAGGAGACGCTGCTCTTCGCGGGACCTATTCCAGAGGACGGAGAGGTGGTAGATCCCGGGGACGAAGACGGAGGGCGTGGAGATCGTGACGAGGTGGGCGCTGTATGGGGAATCCTCTTCGGCATGAACCGTGAAGGTGACGGGGAGATCGGTCCCGGAAGCCGTGAGCGTAAGCTTCAGGCTGTCTTCGATATCTGCCTGGCTGCGAATGCGGGAGTTTTTGGTGATCCGGAGGATGGGGTTGTTCTTCGCAAACGGAGCATCGATCACCAATGTGGCCTCGATGGGTGAGAGGATATCTTCCACGGTGCGCTCTTCGGACGAAGCAGCTGAAGAAACTTCGGATGAGGACAGACTGGAGGAATCGGAGGAAAGGGAAGAACCTTCGAATGATACCATCGAGGACGCTGAAGAAATCTCCGCAGACGAGGAGGACATCGCCACAGACGAAGACTCAGAAGTTTCTGAAGGCGCAGGTTCCGATGGAATAATCTTCTCTAGCTCGCTCCCCGTTCCAGATTGCTGAGATCCCGTCTCCGTCTGTACTTCCACGGGAAGGTTTTCTTCGAGCGATCCGCTTCCACTCAGGGCGGGAACAATTTTTTTTACGTTCAAATCTTCTCCACTGCCACTCTCCACTGCCCCGCTCCCTGCATCGATGAGTGGGAGGAGGTCACCGGTGGAGGCGAGGAGATGTCCACGTTGCATAGAAAAGAACACCCCGATGGTGAGCAACACAACAACCCCGGCAAAAACGTCCACACGCGATAGAATTTTTGTCGCGAACTGCTGAGCCGATGTGGTGTTTTTGTGAGGAGAAATTGTGGTACTGAGAAATCCTTCTATTTTAACAGATTTTGGCAATTCTTCATATGCTCATGGATACTATCTGACACTATTCATCTTTATTGTGCAAATATCTGATGTTTTGGCTTAATATCAACGAAATATACGAATATGATTAAGCAAATTCTAAAAGGATATTGCGCATATGTATATCACACAATATTTTTGAAATATATGGGCTCTCGTAAAAGAATAGAACATTTCAGATTTCCATCTCAGAAAACCTCTAATAACTATGTGATACCACTTCGCGTTTGAAACACTACTAATGAATCTGAGGTGTCGGCTACGCTTTCCTGGTATTGGTAAACACTTCCCTCCTTCGCTACGGAGCTACGGAAGGGCAGGCGCGGTACGAGAGGATGTCGCTTTTCAGCACTGGATTAGTATCTTTTCAATTGCAAATTGGTATCAGAGTTCAACTCCTCTCGTTATGCCCATTAAATGCGAAGGATCAAGAAAGTCGGATAGATAAGTCTGGGAAGCTATTATCGTAGAAACCCTCAATGGAAATACTACGGCTTAGTCTGCTTCCCTCCCATACATCTTCCGATATTTAGCTTTGCATCGGTGATCGCGCAATACTGTCCCGTCGGACAGAGAATCCCCGCAACACCACCACAGGGAATTCCATCGACAGATGTCGTGCTAGATACATCGCTAGATGTCTGCATAATGAACCGTATAGAGGAAAGGAAATCAGACCATTGACTACGAGCAATGTCCGAATCCTGAGCCGCTAAACCATTAAAGTGCAGTACTAGGAAATCATCAGACAGATCTACGGTGATGTTTTCTGAAGCCGTAGCAGCATCAGAAATGCGGATAGCATGTCGTCCATCGACCACAAACGGAGGTCCGTCGGGTAGAATATCGGCCTTCATCCGCTTGACGGATACTAACGGCAGAGTGGAACCGGAGACAGAAAACGCCAGATCAACCCCCGTCGTTTTCTGCCTAATCCAGAGCTCGGGGATCAAGGCGAAGAAACCCAAAGAATTGAAGGTGATTGCATCTGTTTGAGTCGTCAGGGAATGCGCCACCTTCGCTATGAGAACAAACATATCCTCCGGACGATTGTTGCGCTCTATCACACCAATAATGCTCACCGGACGTCCCTCGAGGAGGCGAAGATTGACGGTGCTGCTTTCCACATATAGACAATCCAATGTCGGAACAATCGGGCATTCTTTGACACCGGTTCTCCGAAGAAGATGAGAGCCTCTGCGTAGGACATCAAGAGAGGAGGGGAGGAGTGTCCCGGAATACATCTGGTCGCCCTGAGGCAAGGCAAGAGGCGGGGGTAGGGGCGTACCACACGAGGTCAGGAAAATAGCAATCGTCGAAATGGTGAGGAGAAATTTCTGTTGCATAGTCTGAGTTTAGCAACGGAGAGGGAAGACGCAATGTAAAGGTCTTCTACGACGGAGAACTTCTCGAGGACTGATGCATCTTATCAACCAAACCTTTCAAGCCTCAATAACCGTTTCCAAACCTCTCGTACCTTTCGTCAGGTATACTGCGGTCCCTATGTCTCCAGTCCATTCATTCTCCGATACGCAGAGGCATCGCTCGTACAAGCAGAGAATGCTGCTTCTCAGTATTATGCTGGGTATGGCCGGGCTTATCATCGTCGCACGATTGATTGATCTTCAGGTTTTGAATGGAAGTTCCTATCTCGCCTCCGCACAAAGCCTTCATTATCGTGGAGTGGTTCTTCCGGCCAGACGAGGTGAAATCCTTTCCCAAAGCAGCAAAACGAACGATTCTACTGTCCTCGCAACGAACACGACGCTTGATCTCGTCTACGTCGATCCCGTGGTGACAGACAATCCTATCATGATTGCAGAGAAGCTTTCGGATATTTTGGTATCTCCCGAATTTCATGCGGTTTGTTCTGCGGGTGAGTCTACATGTCCCCGTGAGTTGATGGCATTCTATAAGAGCGCTTTTGATCCGTTGGCAGGACTGAGTGTTCCAGTCGCTTCACAAGGAATTGTGCCGCAACCGATCGTGGCTCCTTCCGCCCCTCCACCTCCTCCGGACATCACCGAGGTTCGCAGACTCTTCGCGCGCTCTATTCAGGAGAGGATCTCCGAAAAGAAAGTACACTTCGTCCCGCTGGTGTACGGCGCAAACAAATTGCAATTGAAGACCGTCGAGGATCTGGCGATTGCAGGAGTGAGCGTCAATCGCACCTCACGCCTCATCTCTGCAGATCCCGAAAGCGTCAATCAGGGAAAATTGACTTCAATAGCGCGCGCACTCTCCGAGCCCCTCCGTCTGGATGTCACCGTCCTCGAGGGGTTGCTCACTGGCAGACCGCTGCGCTTCATCGCAGTCATGCATCATCTTCCCCTTGCATTATCCGCGCGCATTCACGAGGCACAGATTGCCTCTCTCCAAGCAACACTTCTGTCGAAGCGCGCATCAGCTACTGCAGAGGATGCTGCGAAGATCAATGATCCCCTGCGTTGTATTGCTCTGCTGCCGGAGCACTGGCGATTCTATCCCGATGCCACCGTCGCATCACAGGTCGTGGGGTTTCTCAATCAGAATCAGGAAGCTCAGTATGGTATAGAGCGAACATTCGAACCACAGCTAAGGGGGCAGGAGGGACTGATTAGCTCCGTCAAAGATCCTTCTGGAGGGCAGATTCTGACATCCGATCAGAAGATCATCGATGCTCATGACGGGGATTCCATCGTCCTGACGATCGATAGGACGATCCAGAAGGAAGTGGAATCGATCATGAAAGTAGCCGTGAAGTCCGCGGATGCCGATAGTGGACAGGCGATCGTCATGAATCCCGAAACGGGGCGCATCATCGCTCTCGTAAACGCTCCGCTGTTCGACAGTAATGAATATGGTGCGGTGTTTGAAAAGGTGCCGATGATCCTCGATCCTGATCATCAGAAGCTGATCGTCGTCGAGATCTACCATCCGGATACACGGGCATTTATCCTCAAAGATTTCATCCAAGGAGTCTTCACAAACGAGGGCAGGGCATTGCTTTCCCCCGAGAAGCAGAAGGCACTGACGGATATCGAGCAGCTCTACGATCTCCGGGATATCACGCGCTACTACTACTACCTCGGCGAGACGACACGCATCGAAATCTTTCCCACAGCTCGTAGCGATGTCTGGCTAAAGTTCAAGAATGGGATCGGCGTCGGAGCGTACCTCAACCGCGCAGTTCAGGCGGTGTATGAGCCGGGTTCCGTCATGAAGCCGGTCACGATGGCGATTGCGATCGATCAGGGAGAGGTGACACCCAATGATATCTACGACGACTTCGGGCCAGTGAAGGTAGATGAATTCACCATCCAGAATGCGTTATTCAAATTCTACGGCAAGGTGACCATGACGAACTGTCTGGAATTCTCCATCAATACCTGTATGACGAGTGTTTCGGCCAAACTGGGCCGAAAACTGTTGTATCGTTCACTGGATCGTTTCGGTTTTGGTCACATTACCGGTATAGAATTGGAGGACGAATTGCCAGGGGATGTCCCCCCGTGGAAAGATTGGAGCAACACCCTTCTCGCTACCGCTGCTTTCGGTCAGGGTGTCGCTGCGACTCCTCTTCAGATGACTACGGCGTTTGCCGCCCTCGCCAATCAGGGGAAACTGATGAAGCCAACCATCATCGACCATGTGATTCATAATGATGGCTCTATCGAAACAATGATCCCCAAAGTTGTGGATCAGGTCATCACGCCCGAAACAGCTGCAACGATCACCGCCATGCTCGTGAGCTCTGTAAACAACGGTTATGCGAAAGCAGCGAAGATCAAAGGCTACCTCATCGCTGGCAAAACCGGGACCAGCCAGATCGCCGGTCCGGGCGGAAGGTACGAGACGGGAACGGGCTCGGTGATTACCTCCTTTGCCGGATACGCCCCCGCAGATCACCCCAAGTTCGTCGTCCTCGTGAAGTTCGACCGGCCGAAGGCCAAAGGATCGGAACTGGGAGTGCAGTCGGCGGCTCCGGTCTTCAAAGACATCACAGCATTTCTCTTCAAGTACTACGGGATCGCGCCGGATGAGAAATACTGAAGAACGATTCGCGATTTGAGGATTGGCGATTTCTATCTTCATTTGCGAGTGATCTTGAAGTTTTTCTCTATGACTGTGTCGACACCAGTAAGAACTTTCAATGTGTCTTGGAAATCTTCAATGCCATCGTCGGCGCATTTCCTTCTCATGGATGCGATGACGCCTGTTTCAGAGAAACGCAGAGGATTTTCCTGGGAAATCTGCAACAAGAGTTCCGTATCACGTCGACATTCTGCAAGGGCATGAGGAAGACCATTGCATCCGTTGCAGGCCAGAACACGCACATCTTTATCATGATTTTCATGATGCAATTGGCGATGCATGTCGAGAACATGTAGATCGATCATGGATAAATTGGAAAAGTATATTAAGTTTAACATCACGTTCTGCTGTAGCAAGAAATATCTGTGACAATGTTGGTTCACTTCACCGTCACACTCTTCGCAAGGTTCCGTGGCATATCCGGATCCATCCCACGCTTCACAGCCAGGAAATACGCGAGGACCTGCACCGGAATGATATTCACGAGCGCCTGAGCCGTATCGGCATCCGGAACTTTGATCCAGAGGTCGAAGACATCATTGTGCTGTGGAGCGACACCGATGATGAATCCGCCGCGGGCCTTCAGCTGGGTGGCGTTGGAAATGATATCGGACTTCACTTCATCATTGCCCACGAGGACGAGGCAGGGCGTGCCTTCTTCGATCAAGGCAATCGGACCGTGCTTCAGCTCGCCACCGGCGAAGCCCTCCGCATGGATGTAGCTCACTTCCTGAATCTTGATCGCACTCTCCATCGCCATCGGGTAATTCCAGCCCTTGCCGATGATATAGAGGTTCTGCGCATCCTTGATCTTCTCGGCGATGTCCGCGATGCGCTCGATGTAGCGGGGATTGAGCATGTCGTTGATGGCGGATGCTGTTTCCAGTAAACGTGTTCGTCCTTTTTGCAGATTGCCGTACATGGCGTAGGCGATGAGGAGGAGGACGGCCATTTGTCCGGTCAGAGCTTTCGTCGAGGCGACGGCGCGCTCCGGACCCGCATTAATCAGGAGAGCGTAGTCCGCTTCGCGAGCGATGGAGGAACCTTCCACGTTCACGATCGCGAGGACTTTGGATCCGGCCTTACGGGCGACAGCCATCGCTTCGAGGACGTCTGCCGTTTCTCCGCTCTGGCTGACGGCGATGAGCAAGCTCTCGGGCTTGAGGAAGCGATGATAGAGCTTGAATTCGCTTGCTGGTGCGTAGTTCACGTGATGACCTGCGATGACCGAGAAGAAGTATTCGGCAGCCATGCAGGACTTGCCTGCGGTGCCGCAGCCCACGAGAAATGTCCCTTGTGCAGAGCGTATGGCTTCGGCGAGGGCAAGGATTGCCGGATCGTCCTGATTCACTGCCCGAGCGATGGATTCCTTCTGATCCATGATTTCCTTGAGCATGAAGTGCTCGAATTTCCCCTTTTGCGATTGCTCCGGTGTGATCGTCAGCGCGATCTCCCGCTTGATGCGCTCCTCGCCGGTCATGAGATCGGAGAAAAGGATCGACTGGCCGTCGGTCACCACCATCTCTCCATCGTCGAGGTACTGCACGACATTGGTCCACTCGATGAATGCCGGCGTATCCGAAGCGACGAAGTACCCGTCTTTTCCCACACCGACGATGAGAGGGGAGCCGGTGCGTGCGGCAACGAGGAGATCGGATTCGCTCTGAATCGCGACGATGGCGAAGCGTCCCTGGAAACGCAGACAAGCGCGACGTACCGCTCCAGCGAAATCCGCATCGGACTTCAGCTCCTCTTCGATGAGATGCGGAATGACTTCGGTATCCGTGGGAGTACGGAAGGTATGCCCCTTACGGATCAATTCCTCCTTCAGCACTTCATAGTTCTCGACAATGCCATTGTGGATCACCGCGATCGATCCGTCGCAGGAAACGTGCGGATGGGCATTCTCGGGCGTCACTCCTCCATGGGTGGCCCACCGTGTGTGTGCGAGAGCCAGATGACATGTCTCAGAGAATTTCGCAGAGTCGACCCCGCTTACTTTTCCGATTTCCTTCGTCACCTGTACGACATTTCCTCTCTTACAGGCGATACCCCAAGAATCGTACCCGCGGTACTCCAGCTTCTTCAGCCCCTCCATAACCAGGAAACCCGCATCCGGCCGCTTTCCGATGTATCCGATTATTCCACACATAGGATGGAAGCAGGGTAATCATTTTGGGCTTGGAGTCAATGAGATAGGATGGGATAGGATGGGATAGGATGGAAAGGAATTCAAGGAATCAAAGGATTGAAAAGAAGAAGCGGTCAATAATACGGTGAGAATTTTTTTGTATCGTCCTTTCAATCCTTTTCTTCCTTTCCATCTTTTCTATCTTCTCCGCTTGCATTGTTCCACCCACTCCCCTAGGCTGTCCGCGCTATGCCGATTATCAAGTCCGCCGCCAAGCGTGCCCGCCAAGCCATCAAGCGTAAAGCACGCAGACTTCCGTTCAAAACGAACATGAAGACGATCATGCGCTCGCTCAGCGATCTCGTGAAAGAAGGGAGGCTCGATGAAGCCCAGAAGATTCTTCCTGCGGTCTATAAGTCCATCGATACTGCAGCGAAGAAGCAGATCATTCACAAGAAGAATGCCTCTCGCAAGAAATCACTGATGAGCCGTATGCTGAGGCAGAAAACAACGAAGTAATTCTGCATCAGGTGAATGATGATATGATACATTTTGTTTGGTTTGCGATGACAGTATTTCGTTACCCTAAGCGCTTACGCAATCTGCATTGCTCTTAGCGATAGTTACAAACTATGACGAAGATTCTCCTTTTCGATATCGGCAAACGAAGGACTGGTGTCGCATTTTTTGATGATCATGTGGGAGTGCCTTTACCTCTGAATACACTCCAACACCATTCGATCGATGAGCAGATACAGGTATTGATGGCGTCGATCACTGAGCGCAAACCCGACCGGATTGTTTTCGGACTTCCGCGTCTTCTGTCCGGAGAGGAAGGGTCTCAGGCTGCATTTGTCCGAAGTATTGCTAAAAAATTGGAGGAACAAGGAATCGTTATCGAATTCACCGATGAACGCTACTCCAATGACGCAGAAATGAGAGGGGATCCTGATGCCTATGCGGCTTGGAATCTCCTACAATCGCTGCCACTGCAATGTATTCTGCAGAAGCCTAGAAATAGTTGACAAGAAGGCATAAATCATTAAAATGACATCCTTTACTTCTGTTCCTTATACATCACCGTTTTACCACTTGTCAGAAGATTGATCTACGCAGCAAATCAGAAAATGAAAGAAATGCGTTTCTGGAATATTGTTGAATAGAGTTCACTAACTCTATCCTGATCACATACTAATATTTACGTCCATTCAAACTCATTGAGTATCTTTTATCTCTGTCAATGTTATGGTAAAACGAGGAATGTTCATTCCCCCATTTTATGCCAACCCCTGCCACCTCCTCCTCAGCCACGACTTCCCAGCAGCTTCCAGTAGTGCCGCAGATTTCGATTAACCTGCAGGAACTTTTGGATAACCTCTTTCTCGTCCTCACGGATAAGGAATCGACGGTGGTGAAGAAGCGATTTGCTCTTCAGGGTAATCAGAAGCAAACTCTGGAAAAAATCGGAAAGCATTTCACGGTCACCCGTGAGCGCATCCGTCAGATCGAGTCTATTGCCCTCGGGAAGCTGAAGCGCACAGTACGTACGACGCATCTGGATGAAGTGAATACCATCGCCAAAGGACTTCTCCGTATTCATGGAGGACTCATGCGTGAGGAAGATCTTCTCAGTATGGTGCTTCGCCGTATTCAGAATAGTGCTGCTACAGATGGTGCCGTCCTACGTCTTTCCTTTTCCATTGATGTGGAAATGTCGTCGGGGAATCGCAGTAATACTTTCACACAGTTCTGGCGTCTGGAGTCCCTTGCAATGGAGGACATTCTCCTCATCGTCAATAGCGTTGTAAAGATCCTCAAGAAGCGAAAAGCCTGCATGAATGCAGATGAAATTGTGTCTGCTGTCCAGTCGATGAATCTCTTCGATGGACGCATGCCGAGCCGCGAGCTGATCTTCAGCTGTCTTAAAATCGATGAACGCATGAAGGAGATCCCGGAAGGTTGGGGTCTCACGGAGTGGCGCTTCGTCCGTCCTCGCAGCATTAGAGACAAGGTGGAGATTATCCTGAAGAAAACCGGCGAGCCGCTACACTTCATGGAGATCGCCAATCGCATTCGCGATGCGCGATTCGATCACAAGAACGTCACCGTACAGGCAGTACATAACGAGCTCATCCGCTACCCGCAATTCGTCCTCGTCGGACGAGGTCTCTATGCTCTGCGTGAATGGGGCTATGAGCCTGGAACGGTCGCCGATGTCATCGAACGTATTCTTCTCGAGAAGGGGCCACTGAGCAAGAAGGAGATCATCGCCGAGGTTGGCAAGCAGCGCACGGTGAAGGTCGGAACGATTTCCTTGAACCTCCAGAAGATGCCGTACTTCGTTCGCGTGGGTCGTGCGGTCTACGCCTTCGACGCAACGAAGAAGCAGTAATTCCCTTCAATTATTGATATGTAAGAGCTCCGGGGAACCGGAGCTTTTTTGTATATCTCATTTGAGAGCAGGGATACCTCCCTGCGGGTCGAAGGAATGAGCTGATAACTGTCTGATGAGAATATGGTGTTCATTGTTCTTTCCCGCAGGTAAGTATGCCTGCTCTGCAGAAAGTGCATATGAAGCCCTCTACACTCAGCGCTTCATTTCTGCTACAATACTCAGATGCCCTCACCGAACCCACCGGCCTACGATCAAATAGATGGGAAAACGCTCCTGCAGACGTTGGAGCGCTCTGCGGTGATGAGCGGTGCATCGGATATCCACTGTTCTCCGGAAAAATCATTCGTTCGGGTCGAGGTGCGCTTGCATGGCGTCCTGGATCCATTGGTACAGATTACACCGAAGGTCTACGTGGATTTGCTAAGGCAGGTGAAATTCGATGCCAAGCTGAAAATGAATGTGACGAACATCCCTCAAGATGGTCAGTATGTCTTTTCCATGGGGGAAGAGCATGAGCAGAAGGGGCGTTCCGTCAACGTCCGTGTGGCCACCATTCCCTCACGATTCGGCGAAACGCTCACGCTGCGTCTCCTCGATCCGGAGAGGGGAATCGTGCCGTTGGCCCAGCTGGGATTCCCGCAGGAGATGGAGCGGCAATTGGCGAATATCATGAAGTTCCCGAATGGTCTCTTCCTCGTCACCGGACCAACGGGTTCAGGGAAGACGACCACACTCTATGCTCTGCTTTCCACGGTCATCGGAACGAACCGGAACATCATCACCCTCGAAGACCCCGTCGAGTACGAGATCGCAGGTATCGTGCAGAGCCAGGTCGATCCGGAGCATGATTACTCCTTCGCCAATGGTCTGCGTTCCATTCTTCGCCATGATCCGAACGTCATTCTGGTGGGAGAAATCCGCGATCTCGAAACCGCACAGACGGCCATCGATGCCGCACTCACTGGTCACTTGGTGCTCTCGACTCTCCACACGAATTCAGCGATCGAAGCAATACCGCGCCTCTTATCGATGGGAGTGAGTCCCTATACGCTCGCACCAGCTCTGCGGGGAATTCTGGCTCAGCGCCTCGTACGAACCGTACGCAAGGACATGAGGGAGAATGCATTGATCGATCCGGCTGATCGTTCGATCTACGATGGGAGAGTGGTCATCCCGGAGCTGCTCATCGTCACACCGACGATCCAGACGCAAATCCTGGAAAATGCCTCGGCGGAATCCATCGAGAAACAAGCCCGTGTAGAAGGATATTCGAGTCTGCGGGAATACGGAGAGAAGATCGTGCACTCCAAGGTCACGACACGTGCAGAGGTGGACCGCGTGACTCGATAGATGCGGGGGATAACGACGAGCACGTCAGGGTCACACAGTGCCTCGTCAGCCGTGCAGAGGTCAGGGAGAGTGCGATGAAGGCAATACCACAAACGGCAACGGTTGCTCCGCGTCATATCCGCACCTCGAAGGTCAACGGGAATGATGGGGTTTATTCCCTCCCACGCAGACGTTGCCAGAATTTCCATCTACTTTTTTTGGATGTAATGGCGACAGGTGTTTGATCCCTTTCTGCCCGCTCTCCCTCACGTCCATTGGAATCGGCATTGTAGCCCACCGAAGCGTCGAATGCTCCCACAACCGCTTTATTCTTATAATTATCGAGGTACGCTCTGTCACTGGTCGCAGCTGCCAAGGCAGCTTGCACTTTCTGTTGAGCAAACTTTTCGCGAAGTATCCCTATGTGCGTTGTTGCGTCACCTGCAATCGCTTGACGAAGGCTGATGAGTAAGTCATGTAGAGGTTGGATTGCATTCGTAAAGAAGGCGCCTTCGCCGTTGGGCAAATGTTTCTCCGTAAGCATCCCCGGATATTTCATGGAGCCTTCTCCGATATCATTACAGACTGTACTGAGCTGCTTTTCACAAACAGTACAGTGTGGAATATACTTTTGAACAACCGCCGCATTCAGTACTTTGGCGCGCTTTTGGAACGCTTCTAGGCTTGTGTAGGCATGTGTGATTGCGGGTTTTGCTTGATCGTATATTCTCGTTATCTCCTCTTTCTCGGATTGTATCTGTGAGGGCTTGCCTATTAAATAGGGGTAATCAGTTAATAGAAAATCGAGTCTCCTCTGTTTGTCCTGATCCATTTTCCTGCATGCCTCTTGAATACGGAAAGAACAATTGATTCCCCAGATGCTCTCAAGCGCTTCGGGGAATGATTTCTTGGACGGATCAATCGCATTGATGATGGTAGTCAGCTCTTGAATCCAATATGGTTTCGGATAATTGGCGTTCTCGTTTCTGTAAAGATTTTCCGCTTCGGCCAGCTGTTCACGATCATTGTACAGTGAAGTATGCAATTGCCCGCGCTCTCCATACGACTCACCACGTCCATTCAATTCTGCGTATGAGATCTTTTTACGTGTTTCCTGTTGTGCTGCTCCTGCTACAACGCTCTCAATGGCACCAACTTCCAGAGCAAGTGATTCGTACGTCGGAATCAGTGATCCGATGCGAACGAGATCCTTTTCCCGGGTCAATACGACGGTAGCCTGAACGCCACGTCTTGCGGGCATTTGCGCGTTTCCAGAACCTTCGAGTTCTAATAGCGCTGCGATCGCTTCGACACGGCTCGGTATCTTATAAGGAGTTGCTTCCATATGTGTGTTGGGATTTATAGAGGTATTATACCATAGAATCAACTGAAGTGGAAATAGACTATTTCCCCCTGCCCAATGAAGTGCAGTGCCCCAGAGCATCCACCCGTCAAAAATGGTGAATCTTCGATATCTCCCGCTTGCGTAACCTGCCCTTTTCCCCGTAGGATAACGAACCTTACATCAAACGTGCTCTACTACCGACATCGCCGGGGATTCTATGCGCTCGCTGAGCCGCCCCTCACTGCACGACTCTTCAAGCCAGTGCTCTGTATCCTTTTTCTCCTGACCATTCTCTATTTCGTCGGAACATGGCTCTTCGGCATCTTCGGCGTAGGAAATTCCACCAGACAAACGGCGGTGATTCTCACTCTGGAACGTCAGGTGGGTGTACAGGTTTCCATAGAAGGAAAACCTTATAGCAATGGACAGAATGCCCTCAAGCTCTATGCAGGTGACAGTGTGAAGACATCGACAAATGCGAACGCCCTTCTGCGATTCTTCGATGGGACGGTTATGCTGCTCAAGGAGCAGTCCGAAGTCGCTATACGATCGAGTGATATCAGGAATGAGAATTCGAGAATCACGGTCGACCTTGCGACAGGAGGACTCTGGATGTCTACACCGGCACTCTCGACGTATTCAGGATCGATTGTGCGTACGGTCACTGCTGCTGAGCTGAGCTACGACGTCCCTGCGAGAGCGGATATCATTCTCGATCGACGTGCAGTGACGGTGTATGCAGCCGCTGGCCTCGGCATCAAAATTACCGTTCCTCATTCCGTTCTTCCGGTCATCGTTGGTGAGGGTCAGCAATTTGCGCTGCCGGAAACGTTCAATACGCAGGATGATCTCTACAAATTCCGTTCACCGATCGCGGGTATCCCTGTCAGCACATTCGTAGAGCAAGCCCGTGCAGCTGCTAGGAGCATTCCATCCATAGTCAGCTCCACCGGCTCCACCACCAACACAGCTATGACGACCCTCACGGTACTCTCTCCGGCCAATAACACTTTGCTGAAGTCTACAACCATTCAGGTAACCGGATCTGTGTCTGCCAGAGTCACATCACTGCGGATCAACGGATACCAAGCGAAGCTGGATGATCGTGGTGCATTTGCGCTCGAAGTGACACCTCCCGATGGTGATCAGACTTCCATCGTCGTTGAGGCACTGGACCAGCAAGGAACGGTATTGGATACGGTGACGCGAGTGCTCAAACGTGACCGCACACCTGCTGCGGCTCCCACGATTACCGCACCTGCCAAAGACGGACAGACCTATCGGACGCAGGAGACGAAGCTGGTCATCCGTGGCACCGCTCCCAAAGGCACAGTTTCCATTCTCGTGAATGACTACCGTCTACAGCTCTTCAAGCCCGAAAATGGAGAGTGGTCGTACCTAGCGGATATGACTATTCAGAACCTCAAAACTGGAGAGAATATCTTCTCCGTCGTCGCGGTGAATGATGCGGGCATCAAGAGTCCTCCGGTGGTACTGACGGTCATACAAGGAGAAGGAACCGGCGAAGGAGTTGTGCAGAATCCCTCTGCACCATCATCCGTTGCTGCGGAGGTATCAGAAACGACGCTTCCCAACAATGCCCCGGTCGAACCGGGCACTCTCACCGTGACAGGACCAGCCGCTGGCACGGTCTATACCGCCACAGGAAGCTCCTTCCTCCTGGAAGGCGCAGTGTCCCGCAACGCCAAGAGCGTGTGGGTGAACGGCTACAAGCTCAAGCTCTTTACCCCTGGCAAAACCTTCTGGAATTACATCGCCGATGTGAATTTCGGTACGCTCAAGACTGGGATCAATATCTACGTCATCAATGCGCGGGATTCCGAAAACAGGATCTTGGATACGATGACGTATTCGGTGACGAAGCTTTAAGCTGTAAGACTTAAGCTTTAAGCAACAGCGTGATCATTTTTATCGACATCATCAGGACAAAGCTTATGTCTTATGTCTTCAAGCTTAAAGCTGCTTTCTTCATCGCCTCATTCAGCGTTTTCGACACCGGCGCTTCCACCAAATGTTCTTCCTCATCCGCCGGAGAACGGAACTTCAGTTTCCAGGCATGAAGGCAGATCCGTTCGATATGCAATTCCCTGCTGATTGCAGCACTAGCATCCGAGAAGTAAGCGCTATCCCCGAGGACGGGATGCCCGATGGAAGCGAGGTGGACGCGAATCTGATGCGTTCTACCGGTATGCAGATCGCAGGCGAGCAATGCAGCATTCACCCCTCGACTGAGGACGTGGTAGGTTGTGGAAGCAGCCCGGCTTCGCACGGCGCCCAGAACAGCCATCTTCATCCGATCGGTGTAGTGTCGGCCGATGGGAGCATCAATTGTCGCTTCGGCCAGGACAGGAATGCCTGCGACAAGAGCGAGGTAGGTCTTCTCTACCGTCCTATTTTTGAACTGCTTCTGCAGGGCAAGATGCGCAGCAGGGGATTTGGCGATGAGCAGGCACCCCGTCGTGTCTTTATCCAGACGATGGACGAGGACCGTGGAAGCCGAAAAGGGGATACCGCGCTTCTGGAAAAGGTACGCGATGGAATTGAGCAGCGTGATATCATCTTTCTGCATGCCATTCCCCGGATGGACGGAAATGCCGGCGGGTTTGCAGATGACGAGGCAGGCATCGTCCTCATAGAGTACTGCCACTTTGCCGTCGACAGAGGCAATATGCGTCTCCGTCACCGGTGCCAGATCAGCATTGGCAGAGACGTCATCGCCGGATAGAACGATGTGTGCAGGAGTACGAATGATTCGGCCATGGACTAGAACACAACCCTCTCGGATGAGCTTCCCTGACCGCACACGGCTGATCCCAGCGGCTTCGGTGACGAAGACATCCAGCCGTTGTCGCTTCTGAACAAGGAATTCCATGAGAGCATTCTAGCGAAGATTTCGGCATACTGCTGGGAAATTCAGAGTTCCTCTTCCAGTGGCAGGCGCAAACTTCTGCGGAGGATTTCGCAGTACATCTGTGAAAAGAGATGGGCGAGACTGTCTGCAGTAAGAACCACAGAAGCATCTATCAGATCACCGCATGCATTCAAATGATGCATTCTCGCAGCTGGCGAGAATCCGCAGGAAGCTACGCAACCTTTCATCGTGAACAGGATGGTCAATCTTCGATTCTGTGAACCCCTCAGTTCCAAAACCGTTCCATCGAGTTTCAGGGGAGGTGAGAAGCTGTGCAATTTCTGAACGAGATCAACAAAAGCTTTGGGAGATTGATCATTTCCACTCTCTCTATGAGCACGCAGACACGCATTCGGAAAGAATTTGTGATCACCCGCCTCATCTGAATATCCACGACGCTTGCCGAAACACAGCTGAACGAGAGCCTGCATCCTAGCCCCCGATGGGGCTGGCTTGACCTCGATTTCTTCCATGACGTGAACTATACCTGTCCTGTCCAGATCTGCACCGACTAAGGGCTGTTTTCTGGATGATATTCTTCTATACTCCAATTAATGAATTCTTCCTCCGAACTCCTCACCCGCGCCGTGGAAACCGTAGTTCCCCGCGAGCTTGCCGATCAGAAATTGCAATCCGGAAAGAAGCTGCGGCTCTACTGGGGAATTGACCCGACGGGAACCAAGATTCACTTGGGGCATTCGGTGCCGCTGCGGAAAATGCGTGCTTTCCAAGACGCGGGCCATCACGTCATCCTCCTCATCGGCAGCTTCACCGCCATGATCGGCGACCCCACCGGACGAGATGAATTGCGCAAGCCTCTCACCAAGGAAGATGTACAGAAGAACTTTGAGACCTACATCGAACAGGCCAAGAAGATTCTGAACATGGATACGCTTGAAGTTTGCTACAACCACGAATGGTTGGAGAAGTTGAGCTTCAAAGAAATCCTCGGACTGACAGGCATTTTCACAGTACAACAAATCCTGCACAGGGATATGTTTGAGAAAAGAATGTTGGCAGATACACCAATCAGTCTGACGGAATTTATGTATCCGTTAATGGTTGGATACGACTCCGTCTTTCTGGATGTGGACGTGGAGATCGGTGGCAACGACCAGCTCTTCAACATGCTCGCAGGGAGGACACTGCAAACAGCATTCAAGAAACGCGATAAATTTGTCCTGACAACGAAGCTCATTCCAGGTACTGATGGCCGCAAGATGAGCAAATCCTACAATAATTGTGTGTACCTTAATGATACGCCCAATGAAATCTTCGGCCGACTGATGTCGATCCCCGATGATCTGATTCCGCTGTACATGGAATGCTGCACGGATATTGCCCTAGAGGAAATCGAGAAGGCAAAGAGTGCGATGGCCAAAGGTGCGAACCCTCGTGACTTCAAAGCGCATCTCGCCAAAGAAATTGTGACGCTCTATCACGGCTCGAAGGCTGCAGAGGAAGCTGCAAACGCATTCGATCAGGTCTTCCGGGATAAGGAAGTCCCGAAGGATATTCCGGAATGCTCAGTGGAGAAGGGTACGTTACTTCTCGATCTGATGGTTTGGGAGAAACTCGCAGCATCCAAGTCTGATGCGCGCAGACTCATTGAGCAGGGCGGCGCGAAACTCAATGATCAGGTTCTTACTCTCCAATCTCCTCTCCAGGAGGGAATTCTGAAAGTGGGAAAGCGGAAATTTCTCAAGGTGAAGATCGTAGGCTGAGGCCTCCTGACTTCGTATGTTTCACATAATACCGGTACCAGTTCCTACCAAAGAGGAGCTGAATCCTCTCGCTTGGGGGGATGAAACAGAAATGATGGAGTGTGCGCATCGCCGAGCCGTGATGGCAAGAAGGGTATATTTGCTTACATTTGCGATTCAGGAGCTCGTGCAGGCAACGCAAGGGCCAATGAGGGTTACGTATGGCAGTATGAATGTACAGTTGGACGGCACAGACGAGGAAGCTGCTCAACAATGGCTGAACGCCAATATCAATCGCATCATGGAACTCATTACAGAAATCTCTGCACAGAGTCTGCAACGACAAATTAACCACCAATCCCACGACAATCCAACACCAAATGAGATTCAGAGAAAGGCTGTTTAGAGTTTACAGAGCAGCATCTCCGCCTGAGCCGGCACGAGCACGAAGATGTACGAAAGGCTCGAGATGGCGCTCACGATAAGGGCGGAGAAGAGGAAGGCGAGGCCGACGTTGCGTGTATCCTTGGACATAGTATGGAAGTGACACCTCTTGAAACGGATGTCAAAGTGATGTGTTACAACAATTGAACACTTTTTTGCGTCATTCTGGCGGTCACCGTGCAGCCGAGAAGCTGAAGGGAGCTGCGAAGCTGACGATTCTCCGGCTGGCGCGGTGCCGATGAAGGCACGATCACGTGAAGCTGGGTGGCAGCTGGCCGAGATCGGACCCAGTCCAAGAGAACGCTGTACCCCGCTGTCTGCATGCCCGAACAGTCGACGGAAAGGAGCCTCACAGGATGCACATCCCGAGAAAGCGCTTCCGTCTGCCGTTCCTGTATTGCTCCAGTAAGCATGAACATAGTGTACACTCGTACACCCCTTGGATGCAAGCCTCTTGGAATAATTCTGTGATCAATCTGCCAATTTACTTCAATGAATAACAAAAATTTGATGCTGGAATGAACAATGACAAGCGAAGATCTCCGCACGATGTGTTGGAATAGTTTGTAGTGGGTAGTGCGTAGTGAGTAGACGAGTAAATTCTCGACCCCGTTCTCTGCTGACATTCTACAAACTACCAACTACACACTACGCACTAGCTCTCACCGCCCCGCTTACCGCATCCACAACCCCCGGTTCAAAGGGTGACGGAATGATCTTCTCGGCAGTCGGAAAGGGGACGAGGGCTGCAACAGCTTGCGCAGCAGCCAATTTCATCTCCGTAGTGATCCTTCGGGCGCGTGAGGCAAGTGCTCCCTTGAAAATCCCTGGGAAAACCAGCACGTTATTCAGTTGGTTGGGGAAATCACTGCGACCTGTTGCGACGATAGCCGCTCCGGCTGCCTTGGCCTCATCCGGCATAATCTCCGGTACTGGATTGGCCATTGCAATAACGATAGCGCCCTGTGCCATGGATCGGATCATTGAGGCATCGATCACCCCGGCTTTGGAAACCCCGATGAACACATCCGCTCCGCGCATGGCATCAGCCATCGAGCCGGACATTCTGGATTGATTCGTGAACGTGAGAATTTCCCGCTTCACCGGATTCAAGTCTGAACGATCATGACTAATGATTCCCTGGGAATCGGTGAGGATAATATCGCCAACGCCGAAATCCCGGAGCAAGCGTGCGACAGCTGATCCTGCAGCTCCGGCACCGGAGAGTGCGATCCTGATATCCTTGGCATTCTTTCCCACAACCTTCAGCGCATTGATAAGGCCGGCAAGGACAACAACCGCTGTTCCATGTTGATCATCATGAAAGACCGGGATCGACAATTTCTCGATGAGACGCCGCTCAATCTCGACGCAGCGCGGAGCTGAGATATCCTCCAGATTGATTCCGCCGAAGACTGGGGCGATCATTTCGACAGCACGAATAATCTCTTCGGTGTCCTGGGTTGCTAATGCGATAGGAAAGGCATCAATGCCGGCGAAACGCTTGAAAAGCGCGCATTTTCCCTCCATCACCGGTAGCGAAGCTTCTGCCCCGATATTCCCCAGTCCCAACACAGCAGAACCATCGGTAACGACAGCGACGGTGTGCGATTTAATCGTATACGTGAAAACCTCCTCCGGATTCTTCGCGATCGCCAGACAGGGGGCGGCAACTCCCGGTGTATAGGCAATCGAGAGATCATCGCGGGTATTGAGCGGCATCAGGCAATTCACCTGAAGCTTTCCGTGGAATTCGGCATGGCGCTTGAGCGCTTCGGCGTTGTAATCCATGGATCGAGTATAGAGGATGTGAAGCTAGGGTTCGAACGAAGGTTTGAAAGGATTGGATGAAGTGAGAAAAGCCTGAAAGGTTCGTAGATATTTACCTTTCAGGCGTTTCTAACCTATTCAATACCTTTCAAACCTCACGCTTGCCACCGGGTATACACTATTCTTAACCTTTTCCCCCCTCTCTTATGGCCACCCGCAAGAAAGCGTCTAAGGTCAAGAAATCCAAAAAAGTGACCAAGAAGAAGGTGATCAGAAAACCAGCGAAGAAAGTTCTGAAGAAAAAGGTAAAAAAGACGAAGAAGATGAAAACCAAGAAAGCACCGGCAAAGAAGAAAAAAGTTGTTGCCAAAAAGACAACGAAGAAGGTCGTAGCGAAGAAGACGGCCACGAAAGCAGTAACCAAGAAGGTTTCTGCAAAGAAGATGGTTACACCCAAAGGGCCAATCATCGGAAAGGTGACGCACTTCTACGATCGCATTGGCGTCGGGGTAGTCGCCGTGGAATCCACGATTCGCATGGGAGACATGATTACTCTGATGCACGCGGGGAAAGCCTTTACGCAGAAAATCGTCTCGATGCAGCAGCAGCACACCCCGCTTCCCGTTGCTCAGTCTGGGCAGATCGTGGGAATCAAGCTCGACCAGTACGCCGCCGAGGGCACCAAGATCTACGCTGCCTGATCCAATAATCTCTCTTCTCACCATTCCATCATGAGCATTCCGGAGCAATCTCCAGGGGACAAAAAGCACGAGAAACTATCGCTTGCCGTCGGCCAAACTCTTGCAACCCTGCAGCATCTGGCGGATCTGGCATTCGACTGGGGATTCAAGAAGATGAAGAATGTGGGTCAGTCGCCCGCTTTCACGCAGGAGGATGTTGGCGCATCGGAGCAGCAGGGGATTCATCAAGTTCTTCCGACGCTGAAGAAATTTGGCCTGAAGACTTTGTCATTTCTCGGTTCGGTAGGGGATTCGTACTACGATGCATACGAGAAGCTGAAGGCGAAGAGATCGGAGAAAAGGGGAGAGAAAAAGGAGAAGTAAGTGGTGTCACCCTGAGGAGGAGCGCCGCAGCGCGACGTAGTTGTCATCCCGAGCACTTCGGCTGCGCTCAGTACAGGTTCGTCGAGGGATCGAAGGGAATGTCACACTGAGCCGCGTCGAAGTGCGACCATGTTTCGAAGCGTCCTTCGTCTCTCCGCGCTCGCTCAGCACTCCTCATACCATTTCCATTTCAATCTGACACTCAATCAAGATGTCATGGTGAGCGTAGTCGAACCATGACATCGGCATGTCGCCCTTCGACGGAGTTTATCCTGAGCGAAGACGAGGGGCTCAGGGTGACATGCCTTTGTATACTTTTGAATTGGAATTGGTATCACCATGATACCTACTGTTTTTGGATGAACTTCCTCTTCATCCACTCCCGCGATTCCCGCTCGAGCTTGCGTATCCTCTCCGGAATGAGGAAACCGATCCCCACGAGCTCCATTCCCACAAAGATCGCGATGCCAGACGCCGGTGTGAGAGGCGTCACAAGGGCAATGATCCCATACAGAATCAGGAGAATGCCGAAGATCATCCGAAGAATCTGACGCATGTCGCACACAGTGTAAAGCAATGCCCACCGTTCAGATATGCGGAATATTCTCTTCACCAATTTCTCATTTCTCTTTCTCAGAAAACACTTTCAATTTGATCTACAAAGACTATCCTTCCGCTCAGCAGATGCGCTTCCGCGGACACTTTATGGGAGTGCTGAAGCACTACCGGTCCTTGGACTGATACCCACCACCAGCTGAAGCTGGTGGGTTCAGCCACGGGCAGCGGCCTTAAGGCCTAGGTGCTCATTTCGATGGGGCCGTGGAGATCTTCACCTTCCTGAGTTTCGATGTATTTCTGGATAA
>Ga0194063_10000556_pt1 | contig 26899 bp, 29 predicted proteins | sample SepL3720m_MetaG_FD_155459 | JGI IMG/M metagenome (GOLD analysis project Ga0194063, IMG submission 155459) | Anoxic zone freshwater microbial communities from boreal shield lake in IISD Experimental Lakes Area, Ontario, Canada - Sep2016-L373-20m | ecosystem: Environmental > Aquatic > Freshwater...
TGATTAAACATCATAATATTTAATTTTCTTTCCACAATACTACCAAATCCCCCTCAAATGAAAAACAGATTTATCTCCCTTTTTTTTGTTGTTTTCCTCATTAGTAAAAAAAACCATGAACTGAGTGGGTTTCAATAAATCATCCTAATTTATTTGGCAAAATAGCTTCATTAAATGTTGCTTTCCCCTTGCCTGTAATTGTTGAAATGTAAAGATTTGCATCGTTTTTATTCCGTACCATTTTTAAAAATGTAACCGATAATCCAGTGGCCTATAAATGCCGGCCGTATGCTAACCATGACCCTTAAAACGGGATTGCCGAAAACCGTATAATAGAGTAGGTGTTAATTTATTTAAAACAAATTTGACTAAAATCGAAATACTACTGTGTACTGTTTCTTTATGGCATTTGTACAAAAAGGAGATGCCCAATTAGGAAATAGTTTTACAGAATTCAATTTCCCTCAAACTTTTGAAATCGATTGTTGGAGCAAATCGTTTACAGCAGTAATATGACTATGGTAAACTGATATACTGAAAACCTGGGCTTTGTCTCTCATCGCCTTCTGTAAGAGGGTTTGTTCCACAATCTTTTTCACTTAAAGCATTTCATTACCGTATTTGCCCATTTTTTAATAGAACAATTAGTTTTTCGTGAACAGATACTTTCAATAAACAAAATTCAATGGGTAAATTAAAATCTGCCTAATTATCAGTTTTATTTCAATAGGAATAAACTAAGATGATTTTTCCGATGGGGGCTTGGTTATGACTTGTGGCAACGGGTTAAGGCAGGTTTTTTAGTATTTTTTCTATAAAATCTATTTTAATTGTAAATTGAAGCCTGATTATACTGTAAATTATCTTTCTATAGTTATGAACAACGAACAACAGATTAAATTAGCCATTGCCGACGATCATAAAATTTTCAGAGATGGAATAAAAATGGCCCTTTCCGGAAAAAAAGACCTTAAAATGCTCTGGGAAGCTGAGGATGGGAAAGATATGATGCATAAAATTTCTATCAAAAAGCCTGAAGTGCTTCTGATGGATATCAGAATGCCCGAAATTGATGGCATCAACGCTATTCAAATCATTCGTAAAGAATATGAGGATATCAAGATTATAGTGCTGACCATGTATGACGATCAACAAATGATTAGTAAAATGATGGAAATGGGGGCCAATGCCTACTTAACTAAAACTACTGATCCAGAAGAAATCTATAATGCCATTCTAACCTGCATGAATGACGACTTTTACTTCAATGATTTAGTCAATCAGGCGGTAATGGGCAAGTTGATGCAAAAGAAAAATATTCGCCAGCATTATGGAAACAATGCCAGCGTAACTTTTAATGAAAAGGAATTGAAAATCCTTCAATTATTGGCAGAAGACAAAACTACCGAAGAAATATCCAAAGTAATTTTCCTTAGTCCAAGGACTGTTGAAACCATTCGGCAAAATATGAAGACCAAGGTAAATGCCAAAACAATCGGCGGATTAATTATGTATGGTATGCGCCATAAGCTGATTGAATAGGGGTAGTGTATTTAAATTGAGCCTTATACACATATAAATATATTAGTAATAGTAATTTTCAACGGCGAAGTTCTCCTATTTTATCGTAAATTCCCCATGTTAGACATAGGGTAATTACCCTCTTTTTAGTGCGAGAATATAATTTGAACTTGCACCCTACGTTAATACAGTTAGAAAAACCAGCTAAATGAATAAAATTTATTGATATGTCTACCGAAAACACTGCATCTAATCCAATCAGAGTAATTATTGCCGATGATCATGTACTATACAGAGCAGGCGTAAAGACAGCCCTTAGTACCAAAAAAGATATTCAAGTAATTGCAGAAGCTGATAATGGAATGCATCTGCTCAATATGATTGGAGCCATTGAAGCAGATGTGGTATTGTTAGATATTCAAATGCCCATTATGGATGGGATCGCCACATTACCTGAATTAAAGAAAAAAGCACCTCATTTGAAAGTTATCATGCTTACCATGATGGACGATCAAAGTATGATTACCAAATTAATGGAATTGGGTGCCAATAGTTATCTAACCAAAACCAGCGATAGCGAAATTATTTATCAGGCAATTAAGACTTGCCATGAACAAGAATACTATTTCAACCAACTTACCAATCAGGCCCTATTGAGCAATCTAAAGCAAAGAAATTTCCCTGGTCCACAGAAGATCATACAAATGGAAGCTCAGCTGACTGATAAAGAAATCATGATATTAAGATTAATGTGTGAAGAAAAAAGTACCAAAGAAATTGCAGAAGTGGTAGAATTAAGTCCACGTACTGTAGAAGCAATCCGTGATAAATTAAAAGTGAAGACAGGTGCAAAAAGTACCGCAGGCTTAATTATGTACGCGGTTAAAAACAATATCTTAGACGAAGCATTATAATACCCCATAAACCTTAAGAACTATTTGCTTACCAACCCTTGGTTATCCAAGGGTTTTTTATATCAAGCAATTTACTACAGCTATCTTTGTTAGATGTCATTTTTCAATTTTGATGGAAAAATAGTTAAAGCAGATACCCCTGTTATCGGTCCAGATAATAGAGGTTTGCGCTACGGCGATGGTGTTTTTGAAACACTCAAACTACTAAAGGGTAATATCATTTTCCCCGATGAGCATTTCGCTCGGTTATGGAAAGGAATGCAGCTGTTGTCCTTTGATATACCTCGACATTTTAGTCCTGAAATGCTGACTACAGCCATTCTTCAATTGGCTGAAAAAAATAACTGTATCGGGGCAGCTAGAATAAGGCTTTCCATCTATAGAGGCGATGGCGGCTTGTATGATCCTATCAATCACATTCCTCATTATTTAATTCAAACTTGGCCTTTGAAAGAGTATAAATTGGAGTTAAACAGTAATGGTTTGGTAGTAGGTATTTATAGGGGCGCTAAAAAAGCAATTGATTCATTGAGTAATATTAAACACAATAATTTTCTTCCTTATGCTATGGCTGCCTTAAAGGCCAAGCAAGAAAAATGGAATGATGCAATCGTACTTAATACACAGGACCGCATCGCTGATACAAGCATCGCAAATCTATTTGCAGTAATAAATAGCACTGTTGTAACACCACCCTTAAACGAAGCTTGTATAGCAGGCGTGATGCGAAATTATATTATAAGCAGTATTGAAAAAATGGGATGGGAAATCAAAGAGCAACCATTGACCGTCGACGATTTACTCCAAGCCGATGAAGTGTTTCTTACTAATTCCATTTATACTATGCGATGGGTAAAGCAAATTGGCGATAAAGAATATACCAATTTGCGTATTCAGGAAATATTTTCATCCTTGGATTCAACTATTTGAGTAGTTCATTGTTAAATGTGAATAATTTAAATGGATAAAGCAACCCTACATAATAGCACTAAAATAAATGTCTTTTGGTTTCGTCGCGATTTAAGATTGGAAGATAATGCCGGATTATATCATGCATTAAAACAAGGCCTGCCCGTATTGCCCATTTTTATTTTTGATCAAAATATATTAGATAAACTAGAGGATAAAGCCGACGCAAGAGTTGATTTTATTCACCAAACAATTCTTTCACTACAACAGCAATTGATTTCATTGGGTAGTACATTGGATGTTCGTTATGGAAAACCTGCTCAAATTATTAAGGAATTAATAGGCACCTATACCATTCATGCCCTATTTGCAAATCACGATTATGAACCCGCTGCTATTGAACGGGATACTGAAATAGCATCCATACTGAAATCTGAGGGAATTTTGTTTCATACATTCAAGGATATTGTTGTTTTTGAAAAAGAGGAAGTTGTTAAAGACGATGGTAAGCCCTACACTGTATTTACACCTTATAGTAAAAAATGGAAAGCAGGTTTGAGTGCAGAAAGTTTCACTGCCTTTCCATCTCAACAATACAGTAATTGCTTTCTTCAACAAAAACCTTTGCCCATTCCATCTTTAACTTCTATTGGCTTTGCGCCATCAACCATTGTTGCGCCGAAAGCAGATTTCAATGCACTACTCATTTCACAATATAGTGCCCAACGCGATTTTCCTGCCATCGCTGGCACTTCTAAACTGGGGATACATCTACGATTTGGTACGATAAGCATTCGAGCATTAGCCAATTATGCGATGCCACTTAATGAAACTTTTTTAAATGAATTGATATGGCGCGATTTTTATCATATGATACTTTGGCATTTCCCAAGAGTGGGGAAGGGGCATGCTTTCAAACCGGCCTATGATCAAATTGAATGGCGCCAAGACCAGGGTGAATTTGACAAGTGGTGTGAGGGTCAAACCGGTTACCCAATTGTTGATGCAGGAATGCGGGAACTCAACACAACAGGCTTTATGCATAACCGGGTAAGGATGATTGTGGCTTCTTTTTTTGCCAAACATCTTTTACTCGATTGGCGATTAGGGGAGGCCTATTTTGCTAATAAACTATTGGATTATGATTTGGCTGCGAATAATGGAGGATGGCAATGGGCAGCAGGATCTGGTTGTGATGCAGCTCCCTATTTTAGGATATTTAATCCCTATTTACAAACTCAAAGATTTGATGCTTCACTCGATTATATAAAAAAATGGGTGCCCGAATTTCAGGAATTAACTTATCCAACACCTATTGTTGTACATGAAGAAGCTAGAAAAAGATGCTTGGCCACTTATGCTAAAGCGCTGAAGGTTACGGAGTGATAGTAGCCTCTTGAACAAAAAATTGTTGAGCATTGTTTTCACCTCCATGGGAATCTTGGTACACACTAATTAATTGCTGTATGGCATTCTGCCCAATAGTACCCAATTCAATGGAATATTGATTAACATATAAATCTATGTGCTTGCGCATTACTTCCTCACTCATTTCTTGTGAATGCATTTTTACATAATCTGTGAGTATTTTATAATGGTGGCTGTAGGCGTATTCAATACTATTCCTGATGTATTGATTGATAGTAAGCTTCAAATTAGTATCTAGTGATTGCCTTATTACAATGCCACCAAGCGGAATATTGCTGCCGGTTGTTTTTTCCCAATAATCACCTAAGTCGGTTATTTTATGTAAGCCCTTGGACGAATAAGTAAACCTATTTTCATGAATAATTACACCCAATCCTTTCCCAGCAAGTACAAATTCTTCTATCTCATTGTAACGGAGAAAAACTTTATTTTTTGCGTTGGGATAGGCCAATGAAAATAATAAATGCGCAGTCGTATGTTCTCCTGGTATTGCAATGCAAGTATTGTCTACTAATTGATTACCGGCTTGTTTACTAATTAATAATGGTCCAACACCACTACCCAACGCACTGCCACTATTGAGAATTTGATATTGATTGCTGACTAAAGGGTAGACGCCATAGCTAAGTTTAGTAATATCCAGTTTCCCTTCTAATGCCCATTGGTTGAGGGTTTCCACATCCTCTAAATAAGGAGTCAGTTCAATGTCTGGGTGATCAATTTTATTATTTACCAAGGCATCAAAAATGAACGTGTCATTGGGACATGGCGAAAATCCAATACTTAGTTTCAAGTGAATCAGTTTATTTATTTTGAATTTGGGCTATGATAAAATGTAGTTTTTGATGCAGGTTGTCAATGGCCTCAGTAAAACACCATTTTGTCTTATCTCTTTCACCTACCAAATTGCTAATGCCTCTAATTTGTAGAAAGGGAATTTTTTCCATTAAACAACAATAGTGTAAGGCGGCGCCTTCCATCGATTCAATAGCTGCTTGAAATATTTGCCGTCTATTATTGCATACATGCTGATCTTCACTTACCGTATTAACTGTGATGCCTTTAACCTTTTTCATGGACGAGAGAAAGGGGAATTCATTCGGGTTCACTAACCAGCCTTCAGAAAATGGAAAATCATTTTTATTGGCAAGGGCCGTATTGAAAAGGGGCTCGAAGCTTTGTCTTTCAAAAATACCCAAGTCGCCAAAACAATCGCTTCCCACAAAAACGGTTTCACCATTTACCAAGGAAGGATCAAAGCTACCTGCAATGCCCGCTTGAATTACCAAGTCATAAGCAGTTTGCTGCATTTTCTTCTGTAATTGATAAATGGTAACAGGGATGCCTACACCCGAAATCAGGATGTCGATACCCTGTTGATTGCGTTGAAATGGTGCAATCTCCATTTCGGTAGCCGCCACCAAAAGTATTTTCATGAGGCAAATTTCAACTTTTTTACTGATAAGCTGTTATATAATCAATCTGTACCTTTGCACAAATCAAAAAAATGGTTTATTTAACTAGGGTTGAACATTTTAATGCGGCTCACAAACTTTGGAATCCAAGCTGGACCCCAGAAAAAAACAATGAAATATTTGGCAAATGTGCGAATGAAAATTGGCATGGGCATAATTACGAAATTCATGTTACCATCAAGGGAGAAACCCAAAAGGAGACAGGGTTTATTTTTAATGCAAAAAGATTAAGCGCAATCATAAATGAATATGTTTGTGATAAATTGGATCATAAAAACCTGAATTTAGATGTTGATTTTATAAAGGGAGAGTTTACCACTGCTGAAAACCTAACTATTAAAATTTGGGAACAATTGCAGCCAGTTTTACAAGAAGAATCAGTTCAGCTCCATTGTGTAAAGCTGTTCGAAACTCCTAGAATTTATGTTGAATATTATGGTTAATAATCTTTATAATAATTGTAAGTATATATATGGCATACAAAAAAATTGAACAGTACGATGAGGACGTCACCAATGGCTTAATTAGTACGTATAAGCAAAGCATTGACCTTTTAGGCGAGGATTCAAATAGGGAGGGTCTTTTGAAAACACCAGAGCGTATTGCCAAAGCCATGCAAGTAATGACGCAAGGTTATCAACTAGACGCCCGTGCTATATTGAATTCAGCTAAATTTCATGAATCTGTAAGCGAAATGATTATAGTAAAGGATATTGAATTGTATAGTATGTGCGAGCATCATATGCTGCCTTTTTTTGGAAAGGCACATGTTGCGTATATCCCTAATGGTTGTATTACAGGTTTAAGTAAAATAGCTAGGGTAGTGGATGTTTATAGTAGGCGATTGCAGGTACAGGAGCGATTGACTACTCAAATATTATCTGCTATACAAGACACCTTAAATCCTTTGGGTGTTGCTGTAGTAGTGGAAGCTTCTCATTTATGCATGATGATGCGGGGCGTTCAAAAACAAAATTCCGTGACTACTACTTCGGCATTTAGCGGTGAATTTGAAAAAGACAAAACCAGGAGTGAGTTTTTGAAATTGATAACCGCCCGGTTGCATTAATAATTATTTTATTTCTAGTTACAATCCCTCCTAATGAGGGATTTTTTTATTTTATTTGTACTTAAATTACTGAACTATGTCACAAGTATATATTTTCCCTGGTCAGGGATCGCAGTTTTCCGGAATGGGAAAAAGCTTATATGAAAATAAGGAAGCCGCTAAAGCACTATTCGAAAGAGCCAATGAAGTATTGGGATTCCGCATTTCTGATGTAATGTTTACTGGTACAGAAGATGCCTTAAAACAAACCAATGTAACACAGCCCGCCGTTTTCTTACATGCTGTTATTGCCTATAAAACATTGGCCATATCAACACCCGAAATGGTTGCTGGTCATTCATTGGGTGAATTTTCTGCCTTGGTTGCCAACGATTGTCTACAATTTGAAGATGCGTTGAAACTAGTTGCCATCCGTGCAAGTGCTATGCAAAAAGCTTGTGAATTGAACCCCTCTACCATGGCCGCAGTATTGGCATTGGCAGACGATAAGGTAGAAGAAATATGTGCTGCCATTCAAGCTGAAACAGGCGAAGTGGTAGTACCTGCAAATTATAATTGCCCTGGTCAATTAGTAATTAGCGGCAGTATCAAAGGAATTGAAATAGCATGTGAAAGATTGAAAGCTGCCGGCGCCAAAAGGGCACTGGTACTTCCTGTTGGCGGAGCATTTCATTCACCATTGATGTTACCAGCTAAAGAAGAATTAGCTGCTGCTATTGAATCAACTCAATTTAATACGCCTCGATGTCCTGTTTATCAAAATGTAGTGGCAGCTGCAGTTTCAGACCCTGCTCTTATCAAAAGAAATTTAATTGATCAATTAACAGGTGCTGTAAGATGGACTCAATGTGTACAAGCTATGATAACAGATGGAGCTACACAATTTACCGAGTCGGGACCTGGTAAGGTGTTGCAGGGTTTGGTGCAAAAAGTAAATAAGGATATGCTGGTTAGTGGAATTAGTTAAAATCAACATCTTTCTAATAAAATAAAAAAACCGGGTTGTCCCGGTTTTTTTATTGAAGTCGATTGATATTTTAAACGCCTAAAGTGGCTAATATGCTATTCATATTGCGTACAGCCTCTGCGCTTTTATTAAATGCGGCTTGCTCCTCTTCATTTAATTTGTAATCCACAATTTTCTCCCAGCCATTCTTACCGATGATTACAGGTACGCCCATGCAAATATCATTTTGTCCGTATTCGCCTTCTAAACTAACACAGCAAGTGAATAATTTCTTTTCATCTCTTACGATGCTTTCTACCAAGGCAGCTCCTGCAGCCCCAGGTGCATACCAAGCACTGGTTCCTAATAGGCCAGTGAGTGTAGCGCCTCCAACCATTGTATCGGCTGCAACTTTTTTTAATGTATCGGCATCAAGATGATCACTTACTGGAGTTCCTTGATAAGTAGCTAATCTTGTTAACGGAATCATGGTAGTATCTCCATGTCCACCAACAACTACTCCTTGAATATCGGTAGCTGTGCATCCCATGGCAGTAGATAAATAATATTTAAATCGACTGCTATCTAAAATGCCACCCATGCCAATGATTCTGTTCTTTGGAAGGCCACTGCTTTTCAATGCCAAATAGGTCATGGTATCCATTGGATTGCTAATTACAATAATGATGGCATTAGGACTGTATTGTAAAATATTTTGTGTTACCGATTTTACGATGCCAGCATTGATGCCAATAAGATCTTCTCTGGTCATTCCTGGTTTACGAGGAATACCACTAGTAATTACCGCTACATCAGTACCTGCAGTTTTGGTATAATCGTTGGTGCTACCAGTAATTTTTGTATCAAAGCCTAATAGAGTAGCTGTTTGCATCATATCCATGGCTTTTCCTTCAGCAACACCTTCTTTAATATCAACTAGCACCAATTCGCTGCACAATTCTTTACGGGCAATATTATCGGCACAAGTAGCTCCAACGGCACCAGCACCTACAACAGTAATTTTCATATTAATTATTGATTTATAAAATGATGAATTATTTAACGCCGCAAAGTTAAGGAGGAAACCTGGTTTTGTACCATGATTTCAATCAGTATCAGGGTGATATAGATTATTAATTTTAAATGAAATGATGAATACTGCAGTGTTAAATCGCCCAGGGTAATCATTTTTAAATAGATTTAACTTTTTACAGGTAGAAATTGGTCCGTTTTTTTCAGGACAATATCAAATTCGATCGGCATGTTTAAATTAGTCCAATTGCCTATGATATTAGGTAGCCTGTTGATAGGTGAAAGGTTATTGGCCATTCAATTTAAAGCAATTTACTTGGAGGCAAGTAATCAAGTGAGGCTTAATTGGGATAAATCCGAACCAGATATTCAAAAATTTACATTGCAATTGAGTACTGATCAAAAAAGCTGGATAGATATTGCCCAACAAAAGGTAAGCGATTATTCAGCGATGCAACAATTTCAGTTTATTCATCGTGAACCTAATTCGGGGAATAATTTTTACAGGTTAAAAATCCTGCGATCCAATGGAACAAGTAATTTTTCTACAATCATTAAGATAAATACGACGTCCACAACCAATTGGGTCATGTATCCAGTGCCAATGGGCAATTACCTAACTTTAGAATATAAAGGCTCTAAGAAAATAACGGGTGTAATTAATATCTTCATTGCACTTACTTCGAGCGGAAAAATATTTAACCGGATGCGGTGTTCTACCTTGAATAGAGTCATTCAGATTCCTGTCGGGAATTTGGGGGCTGGGATATTTGATATTTCAATCGTTATCAATGATGAGATTACTTGGCACCAGCGATTTGTTAAGTAAAAGATTTAAAGTGGCTTTACTGCAGCTTCTAATTCTTCGCGTTTTATTTCTCCCTGTTTGATAAAATGAAATTGCTGCTGTTTGTTGTAAATAGCAATTACTGGCACTGTCTTGGGTTGAAAATGAGCGCCAAAAGTATATTTGTAATCCTTGCACAATCTAATGAAGGGGTATTTCTGCAATTTATATTTATAATAAAATGCACTTATTTTTTCCCATGTTTCTGTACTTGCAAGTATCACTTGAGCTTCCTTTTGCAATTTTGGAATTTTGACCAGCATGCTAAACTGACGCTGGCAATGTTCACATTCGGGGTTAAACAACATGAAAATGATGATTTTGTTTTTCGCGAGTTGACTTTCTTCAAAAAAACTTGAGTCAGCAGCTGCTACTACCCTAAAGCTGGGAATATTTCTATTTAGCCAATAGGGGGCATTGATATCTGTTTGAGCCTGTAAACTGCCCATTGCAAGTGCAAAAAAAATAATCATTAAAATTCCTTTCATGAACAGCGCTGTTTATTGATGCAAAAAATAGTTGACTGGTTTAGAGTGATGCTGCAATTTGAGTGATGGGTATTTTGCCATCAAACGCTTTTACAAAATTACCCTTTTTGTCATATAAAAATAGGGCAGGGAAGGAGCGTACTTTGTAAAAAGTGCCCAACATATAATTGGGATCTCTACCCATGGTTATTTTTGGATAATCAGCAATTTGGTAGTCCTCGTAAAATTTTTTGATGTATTTAAATTCTATTGGAGAGGCCATTAGGATATTTACTTTCTTGAAAAGTGAATAGTTGGCTTTTAATTCTTCTACTTCATGTTGACAATGTTCGCAGTCAGGACTGAATATCATTACCAATACAGCCTTTTTTTTTGGCAAATCTGCCTTGGTGAACGTAGTGCTATCGGGTACTTTGATGATATTAAATAAAGGAATGGTTTTGAATTGGAGATAAAGTGCAGTGTCTTGTGAAAAAACATCTCCCATTAAACCAATCAGGCAGCAGCAGATAAATATTTTCCGTTTAATCATTTTAATCAGGTTAATGGCTTACTGTAAGAAATCAATTAGGGTAATGAATTTAAATTTGCAGCATAAAACTAATTGGTTTGGTTTACATATGAAGAAATACAGCTGTAAATAACATTTTATTACAAATTTCTTAATTAGCGAGAGTCTTGTTACTTTTGCAACCCACAAACAAAAACAATTATGGCAAATACAGCAGATATACGTTCAGGACTTATCATTAAAGTTGATGGAAGTCTTTATTCAGTAATCGAATTTGGTCAAAATAAAACAGCCAGGGCTGCTGCAAAAGTATGGGCTAAATTAAAAGGGGTTGATAATAATCGTACCATTGAACAGACTTGGAATAGTGGCGAAACGATTCATCCAGTACGTGTTGAGAAGAAAACCTATCAGTATTTATTTAAAGATGATACGGGGTATAGTTTTATGGATACCGAAACATTTGAACAAATTACTGTTCAGGAATCTATGATTGATGCACCCAGGTTTTTGAAGGATGGTCAAGAAGTGATTGTTTTAATCAATGGAGAAACCGATCTGCCAATGGGCGTTGAGCTACCTGATAAAATTGTTTTATTGGTTACCTATAGCGAACCTGGTGCAAAAGGAGATACTGCCACCCGCACTTTAAAACCCGCTACAGTTGAAACCGGAGCGATTGTTAATGTGCCTTTATTTGTAAATGAAGGGGAATTAATTCGAGTGAATAGCAAGACAGGGGATTATGTAGAACGCGTTAAATAAATGATTTTTTTTAATATAAAAATGGATAATTGAACCTCAATTATCCATTTTTTATTTTAAGGGATTTTGGTCATTTTTTGCTTAAAAATGGGTGTTTTTTCGCTATTTTGACCCTTTTTTGAAGGATTTCTGCATTTTTTGCTATTCAAAACTTGCATTTGAAAAATCATTGCCTATCTTAGCCGCCCGTTTCATTTTTAACATTAATCTAATAATCTACCAAAATGGACATCAAGCAAATTCAAGAGCTGGTAAAGCTTATCAACAAAACTAATATCGGAGAAATTACCATTGAAGAAGACGGCACTAAAATTACAGTAAAGCAAAAGAAAGAGCCTAGACAAACTGTTTATGCTAACGCTGCACCTGCTGTTGCTGCTCCAGTAGCTGCCACTGTGCAAGCAGTAGTTGCTCCCAAATCGGAACCAGCCCCTAAAACTGATAACTTCGTTACTATAAAAAGCCCGATGATTGGTACCTTCTACCGTCAAGCTGGTCCAGGTAAACCCATCTTTGTAAATGTTGGAGATGAGGTTAGTACAGGCAAAGTAGTTTGTATTATCGAAGCCATGAAATTATTCAATGAAATTGAAAGTGAAGTAAAAGGTAAAATCGTTAAAGTTTTGGTGGAAGATGCAAGTCCAGTGGAATACGATCAACCATTATTTTTAGTAGATCCTTCTTAATTTGTCAATTACCGGCACTGGATTAATAGCATGTCAACTAATGATTTTCATTAAACATACTGTATTTATTCAGCGTCAATTAGGTGACCAGTTTTACTTTATGTTAATTTAACGATATGTTTAAAAAGATATTAATAGCCAATAGGGGTGAAATAGCACTCAGGGTAATTCGTACTTGTAAAGAGATGGGGATTAAAACTGTAGCAGTATTTTCAACTGCTGACCGTGATAGTCTTCATGTAAAATTTGCCGATGAGGCAGTTTGTATTGGTAAGCCTGCCAGCAGCGAAAGCTATTTAAATATGGCGCATATTATGGCAGCTGCAGAAATAACCAATGCCGATGCCATTCATCCTGGATATGGTTTTTTAGCTGAAAATAGCAAGTTCGCTCAAATTTGTGCCGATCACGGCATTAAATTTATTGGGCCTACTCCAGAGATGATTAATAGCATGGGCGATAAGATTACTGCTAAGGAAACCATGATCAAAGCAGGCGTGCCTGTTGTACCAGGTGGACAAGGATTATTACAAAGTGTTGATCAGGCCAAGGAACAGGCAAAGGAAGTGGGATATCCTATCATTCTTAAAGCAACTGCAGGTGGTGGTGGTAAGGGAATGCGCATTGTTTGGGAAGAAACTGAAATGGAGCGCAACTATGACATGGCCAAGACTGAGGCAGCAGCCTCTTTTAAAAATGATGGTATCTACATGGAGAAATTTGTAGAGGAGCCTCGTCATATCGAAATTCAGATTGCAGGAGATCAATATGGTAATATTTGCCATTTAAGTGAAAGAGATTGTAGTATTCAACGTAGACATCAGAAATTGGTAGAAGAATCACCTTCTCCATTTATGACCGATGATTTACGAAAAAGAATGGGGGAAGCGGCCATAAAAGCTGCTCAATCTATTAATTACGAAAGTGTGGGTACGATTGAATTTTTGGTGGATAAACATCGCAATTTTTATTTCATGGAAATGAATACAAGGATCCAGGTGGAGCATTGTGTTACCGAAGAAGTTATCAATTACGATTTAATTAAGGAGCAAATAAAAATTGCTGCAGGAGAAAAAATTGTAGGTAGAGAATATTTCCCTCAAATGTGTGCAATTGAATGCAGGATCAATGCCGAGGATCCATATAATGACTTCCGACCTAGTCCAGGAAAAATAACAGTGTTGCACCAGCCAGGTGGGCATGGAGTGAGAGTAGATAGCCATGTGTATGCTGGTTATGTTATACCGCCATTTTATGATAGTATGATTGGCAAGTTAATTGCTGTTGCACAAACCAGAGAAGAAGCCATCAATACAATGAGTAGGGCTTTGAGTGAATATGTAATTGAAGGGGTAAAAACTACCATTCCATTCCATCAGCAGTTGATGAAAAACGAAGCTTTCCGTAGCGGTAACTTCACAACGAAGTTTTTAGATAGTTTTCAAATGAAATAAGTAGCAATTTTTTATAAGTGAGGCTGGGATTTTATTCCAGCCTTTTTTTATATGAATGAAATAAAAAAAGCGGCAAAAAGCCGCTTGATTTTGTACTCGGGAACGGAATTGAACCGTCACTCGCATTACTGCGAACAGGATTTTAAGTCCTGCGTGTCTACCAGTTCCACCACCCGAGTGAAACCTATTTATAAGCTACAATCTTTCATTACTAACCTTTGATTGTAGAAAAAAAAAGCAGATAACAAAGGCTATCTGCTTCATACCTGAGCGGAAGACCGGGCTCGAACCGGCCACCCCGACCTTGGCAAGGTCGTGCTCTACCAAATGAGCTACTTCCGCAATTTTTATAAGAACTTTTTTTTCGGGATGATTCTTCACCCGTACCTTTTTTTAGGACGGCAAAAATAAGAGTTGTTTGTACAACAACAAAAAATTATTTGTATTTAGGGTTGTACAAGGTGTTTTCAGGAACATTCACCGGAGGCTTTCCCTGATAACGGTTGTTGTATAAACCATAACAACCACCCAAAATGAAAGCGACTACTACAAATACCTGGCATAACCAGATAAAACGACTGGAAGAAACCCAGTTATGACCGAAATCTTTGTGTGAATTATCTATGAATTCTTTTTCCATTTCTTATTATTTGCAGTGCAAAAATAGGGTTTCGTACTCAAAAAAAATTATTTGATATGAACAATTTCTTCAAAGGTTTTTTTCTTTTTCACAAAATAGGCCCAAACCACAGAGCCATTGTACCATCCACTCAATTTTCGAGATTTTCTAATGGGAAAAATAGATTCTTTCTGATGAAATAAGCACCAACTCATAAAATGAAAATGCGCCTTCATGATGGCCAAAAAATAGCCACTGTCCCCCGACAATAAGCTTTTCCAAGCTGAAATAGCGTCTAATGAAAAGCGAAAGGGTATTTTCCAAAGGGCAGCACCAGCACTTAGGTTTTTGTACAGCATAATTAGGTTATTCCGAAAATTTAAATAAGTTTTTCGGCTATTCCCTTTCGGTAGTGTGCCACCCCCTACATGGTGTACAATCGAGGAGGGCTGTACATAAACCTTATATCCCGCCAATTGTAATCTCCAACAAAAATCTATTTCTTCCTGGTGGGCAAAAAAGTATTCATCCAAACCGCCTAATTCATGGTATATGGCTGCTTTTACAAAAAGCGCAGCACCTGTTGCCCAAAAGCAGGGGGCTGCATCATTGTATTGTCCTTTGTCTATTTCGCATACATCAAATATTCTTCCTCTGCTAAAGGGGTACCCAAATTTATCCAACCATCCACCAGCAGCTCCTGCATATTCAAAACTATCTTTTTGGGCATAGGATAGAATTTTGGGCTGACAGGCAGCAATACTAGCATCTGCTTCCATCAGTTCAATAATGGGAGCAATCCAATTACTGTTCACTTCCACATCACTATTGAGTAAAACATAATAATCAGCTGTTACCTGTTTGAGTGCAGTATTATACCCTTTGGCAAAACCTTCATTGGTTGAATTTTGTAGGATTTCCACCTGTGGATAATGACTTTGTAAAAAGGAGATGGAGTCATCCGTTGAGGCATTGTCGGCCACAATAATTCGCTTATTACTATAATCGCTATTCAGTACTGACGGAAGAAATTCTTCTAAAAACTTCCTTCCATTCCAGTTTAATATTACTATTGCAACGGTGGGTGATGGCTTCATTTATATGCAAACATAAAAGATTTCAAGTTTCAAACATAAGGTTTTAGTTTTGGAGAACTATGCTGCGTCAAATTCTAAATTGGAGATCGGTCTTGGCCTTGGTGGCAATTGCTATTGTAATTGGCACTATTTTCTATTCCAATTATTTGGCCAAGAAAATTGCTACCGATGAGCGTAGCAAAGTGAATGTATGGGTTCAATCGCTCAAAACCAGGGCTGCAGCCAACGATCAATCGGCCCTAGACCTTACTAATATTATTACTTCAGAAAATAAAGAAATACCTGTTATCGGTGCAGATGAGAATGACCATCCGCTGGGTATTGGCGAAACACTTAATTTGGATTCTAATTTACTCATTAAGGACAGTAATTACCTTCAAAAATTACTCCTTGAATTCAAAGCTCAGCATGAGCCAATTGTAGTTGAAATTAGTGCCGAGCCGCTCCTAATCAATAAATATTACTACGGCGATTCCAGTTTATTGAAAGAAGTTAGGTATTACCCCTTGATACAATTGGTTATTGTAGCATTGTTCATCATTATTACCTTAATTACCATCAATATCAGGAATAAAAGCACTCAAAATCAGGTTTGGGCTGGTATGGCAAAGGAAACAGCCCATCAATTAGGAACGCCTATATCTTCACTTCAAGGCTGGGTAGAAATATTAAAAGAAAATCCAGGAAGTGAAAAAATAGCATTCGAAATGAGCAAGGATGTCGATCGCTTAAAACTAGTGAGTGATCGTTTTGGAAAAATAGGAAGTACCCCTCAGTTAGAAGAGAAAAATATCATTGAACAAGTAGCTAGCATGGTGCTCTATATTAAGCGGCGGGCTACCGATAAAGTTAATTTTACAGTGGATTCTTATGGCGAAACTGAAGTGCCAGCAATGATAAACGCCCCTTTATTTGATTGGGTGATTGAAAATTTATTGAAAAATGCCCTCGATGCAATGGAGGGGAAAGGCAGTATTCATATTGTTATTAAAAACGAGACGGCACAGGTAATTATTGATGTAACAGATACAGGCAAGGGCATTCATAAACAAAACCTAGGTCGCGTATTTAAGCCTGGATTTACAACTAAGAAAAGGGGTTGGGGACTAGGATTAAGTTTATCTAAACGAATTATCGAGCAATATCATAAAGGAGAATTATTTGTTAAGCATTCTGAATTGAATAAGGGCACTACTTTTAGGATCCTTTTAAAGAAGTAAGCTCTTTCAATAATTAATTTATTTCGATTGCTTACTTTTGCAATCCATTTCATCTGCGGAGGTGGCGAAATTGGTAGACGCACTACCTTGAGGTGGTAGCGCTGGAAACGGCGTGGGAGTTCGAATCTCCTCTTCCGCACTGATTCAAGCGAAGTATTACTTCGCTTTTTTATTTTATCTATCTTGTAAAAAAAAGGTATGTCCACAGAAATTAAATGTCCTAGTTGCGGTCATCAATTCGAATTGAATGAAAGTTTGAAAGCAGATCTTGAAAAAGACCTGCGCGGTAAAATGATGGATTGGCAAAAGAAAAAAGAAGAGGAATTTGAAAAGCAAAAAGCCAATCTGGTTACAGATGCTGTAAAGAAAACTTCAGATGAAATGCAACAGAAGTTAAAGTCGATGGAAGAGGAAGCAGTGCTAAAATCTAAGCAATTACAGGATTTGCAAAAAAAAGAATTGGATTTGCTGAGGGATAAAAATGCACTAGAAGAAAAGCAAAAGAATATGGAGGTGGAAATAGAAAAGCGATTTTTGGAAAAGAGAAAAGAAATTGAAGACTCTGCCATAAAAAGAGAACAGGAATTATTTGACCTTAAGACCAAGGAATATAAAGTGCAAATGGAGCAGCAGCAGAAACTCATTGAGGAACTGAAAAGAAAAAGCGAACAGGGGAGTATGCAATTACAAGGTGAAACACAGGAATTGCTATTGGAAGAAATTTTGTTGGATCATTTTCCTTTTGATTTAATTGAAGAAGTAGGAAAGGGAGTAGAAGGGGCTGATTGTATTCAGCAAATCCGAAATAATAGTGGCCATATAATTGGTAAAATTATTTATGAAAGTAAAAGAACAAAAGCTTGGAGTAATGCTTGGGTAGATAAGCTAAAAGCGGATATGCGAAATAGTAATTGTGACGTAGCCATTTTAGTAACACAGGTATATCCAAAAGGGATGAATCAATTTGGGGAAAGAGAGGGTATTTGGATCTGCAATTTTAATGAAGTAAGCAGCGTAGCCTATCTGCTCCGTAGTGGCATCATAAGAATTCAAGAGGTACAAAGAATGCAGGAGAACAAAGGCGATAAAATGCAAATGCTGTATGATTATTTAACCGGCAATGAATTCAGGGGGCAAATGGCTGCTATTGTAGAAGGGTTTATGTCTATGAAACAATCCATCAGTAGAGAAAGAATTCAAATGGAAAAACTTTGGAAAGAACGCGAAAAGCAATTGGAAAAAGTATTACTCAATACGAGTGGCATGTATGGAAGTGTAAAGGGTATTGCAGGGGCTTCGGTGTTGGATATTCCCTTATTGGATGGAGCTGAAACTCTTTCTGATGAAAATTAAAATATGCGAGTAGAAAAACTAAAGAGGTTGTTACCATTGCTAGCATTTGGCATGGTAATATGGCTCACATTCGAGGATCGATTTCAGGATGCCCTTATCCTTTTTTTCTTGCTATTTTCTTATATCCTGATTCAAGTATTCAAGAATAATAACGAGCTTGTTGAAGAAGAGGAATTGGTCGTTCAGCCAACCGCACCTGCCATTTCAAAGGCTGCTTATCTTACTTATTATGGAGATGAATTAGATTTTACAGCGGAAAGTATTGAATTGATATTGACCAAGCGTTTTTCTTATTTCAACAAGCTTTCTGAATTGGAAAAGAACCGTTTCATCACTAGGTTACAAGCCTTCATGGATGACAAAGTATTTAAGATTCATGATAAAAATGGGTTTAAAGAAATGCCCATTTTAATAAGCGCTGTTGCCATTCAATTAACTTTCGGACTTCAAAAATTCAAACTACCCAATTTTGAATTCATTCATGTTTTTCCGCGCGAATTCATGCGTACGCAACCCTCTATTAGCTTATTAGAAGGCAATGTTTCTGGGCATGCCATCAATTTATCTTGGAAGCATTTTCTGGAGGGGATAGAAAATAATAAGGATGGACAAATGTAGGATTGGCATGAAATGGCTCATGCGCTCTATTATCAAACTTTTATAGTAGAAGAAAATGTAGATAATAATTTCAGGAACCTGTATGATGATTTTGAAGCTGATGGAAACAAAGTATATACTATAGAAGTTTCGGCTACACTTGGATTGTATTCTGACTATGCCCATCGCAACCTGCAGGAATTTTGGGCAGAGTCGGTAGAATTGTTTTTTGAAAAGCCGCGTGATTTAAAATCCCATTATCCCTCTTTATTTGAATCGATGAAGGAGCTATTGAATCAAGACCCGCTTAATACATTCGCATCAGTGATTGGTTAATAGCCAAGCGAGGTATTGGTTATTGAAATAAAGGTAATGTAGAGAAAGGGGCATCTTAGATTGATATAGACAATGAATTTCTCCGGCCATTTCATCGCCCAATATCTTTTCAATCTTGATGTCTCGCTTAAAATCCACTCCCAAATTTCCTTGCCATTTATAAATACTTTCTTTTATACTCCAGCATAAAGTGGCCAATTTGTCATTGCCTGCTATTGGTAAAATAGTCAATTCTGCTGGTGACAGAAATTTTGGGACAATGCGGCCTATTTTTTCTCTAACGGTTTCAATATCTACACCCACCCGGTGTGTTTTACTCACTAATGCAGCAGCGTAATCACCACAATGCGAGATAGAAAAATGAAAAGCTTCTGTTGCTAAATAGGGTTTTCTTGTATCTGCAATTTGAATTAATTCCAACGGAAAACTGGGGTATAGTTCTTTTAGTAAATATCTTCCAGCTAAGTGCTGTAGCCTTTTGTGCGGATGCGATATTTCCTTTTGTAAGGGAACTTCTTTTAAAAAAAAATCAGCCTCTTCCGTGATATGCCAAACGGCTAACTTGCTCTCTGCGTTAATATTTTGTTGATAAACCAAGGGCATGAACGGTCATTAATATTTTAGATTGCCGCTTCTGAATTTTAGATTTGCGCAATTGAAAAGGAATAATAAAGGTAGTTACTTATCTCTAACAATGGGTTGGTTCGCTATCTTGATTTTTCAGTAATTAAGCATACATTACAAAAGATTAAATAAATATTTTCGAATGATATTAAGTGATAAAAGGATTTTAGAGGAAATGGGAACGGGGACTATTAAAATTGAACCCTATGATCGAGAAAGTTTAGGCAGCAACAGTTATGATGTGCATTTGGGTAAATACTTAGCCAAATATGCGGATAAAGAATTGGATGCTAAAAAACACAATACGATTGTACATTTTGAAATTCCTGCTGAAGGATATGTGCTGATGCCCCATGAATTTTATCTCGGCGTAACAGAAGAATATACAGAAACCCATGCACATGTTCCTTTTTTAGAAGGCAAATCAAGTACAGGAAGATTGGGAATTGATATTCATGCAACTGCTGGAAAGGGGGATGTTGGTTTTTGTGGTAACTGGACCCTTGAGATATCCGTTAAACAACCTGTAAGAGTATACAGTGGCATGCCCATTGGCCAGTTGATATATTTTCCTGTGGACGGTGAAATTGAAATAAAATACAATCAGAAAAAAAATGCCAAATACAGTGGACAGCATAATCGTCCTGTGGAAAGCATGATGTGGAAGAATCAATTTTAAATTCATTCAATTTTTACAATGAGTAATTCATTTAAAAAAATAAAAATTGCAGTCTTGATAGCTGCAATTTTTTTATGTAAATCATCTTGGTGTCAATTACAACCAGCAAAAGCTGATTCTTTCTTCCAATTTATAAAAAATAATCCTAGTAGAGCCGCTGTCTGTATTAGCTCTAATGATTCAATCATAAGTAGTTTGAATCAAAATAAACTAATGCCTTTGGCTAGTACGGTAAAATTATTAGTGGCAATAGAATTTGCAAAGCAAGCGGCCAAAAAAGTCGTGGATGAGAATGGATATATTGCATTGAATGAATTGGATAAATATTATTTACCTACTACCGACGGTGATGCACATCCGAATTGGTTGGAGTATGAAAAAAGTCAGCAACATATAAAAGCTGATAGTATTCGCCTGATTGATATAGCAAGAGGAATGATGATGTTTAGTAGCAATGCCAATACCGAATTCTTAATAGATTTGTTGGGAGAGGACAATGTTAAAAACAATATTCAACTCCTAGGTTTGCAACAACATACTGCTATTTTTTATTTGGTATCTTCTTTGTTTATTTACCAAAACCCCTATCATAAAAAGGAGTCGGTGATTTTAAAAGCAATAAAAAATTTAACTGAAGAGGAATATTGTAAAGTAGCTTACGGTATACATTTTCATTTAAAAAATGATAGCGCTTTCAAGCAAAAATTTAGACTCAACGATTTATCATTAAATATGCAAAAGACTTGGAGCGATCGACTTTCTGCAAGTACTGCCAGGGAATATGTTCGCTTGGCCTCGATTTTAAATAATAGAAAATACTTCGACGAAACTACCTATGGTTTGATTGCTGAAATAATTGAATTTCCAATGGAAAACCCAGCATTTCAAAAAGTATTTAAGCGTTATGGAGTGAAGGGTGGGAGCACAGCTTTTGTATTAACACATGTACTTTATTTTACTACTCTATCTGGCAAGCGCATGGAATTGGCATTGTTTTTTAATCACCTCTCAGAAAAAGAAAATTCGAATTTGCAAAACTGGCTAGATCCCTTTGAGGCGCAAGTAATATTTGATAAGCAGTTTAGAGAGAAAATAAAATTCTAATTTGCTTTCAGTTGTGCAGCCTTAAATTTTGCCGAATTTTTTGTAATAGCTTATTATAAATCTTAGCACTTCATCATAAGATTTCATTCCGCCTGGTTGGTTATTGTTTCTTAAATACATTCCATATCCTTTTCTGATAAAGGGTTCAATTGGATTTTGGTGTTGGTGGAAATAGTTGTTTAATGTTTTGAAATCTTCTTTTACTGCGGGTATAAGACCTTGTCTCATTTCGAACAAAACGGTTGTGTCTTTTCTAATACTGCTTTGAATAGCCAATTCTCGAAAGGCATAGATGTATAAATCAAAATAAGTAGAATAGAGCAACAAACTGTCATTCGAATGTAATGCTACCAAATAGCCTACTGCATTGGCTTCGTTTTCTTTTGCATATCCTACTTGGTGTGCTATTTCATGGCAGGTAACAAAGGGTTGCAAAAATTTAGGGGCATAGGTGTTTACCTGTGCTTCTCCTGTAAAGGGATTATAGTATCCAGTAAACCCCGTATAGTTCCCAAGCCAACCCCACATCGATGGTTTTACTGATGCTGTTGTATACTGTAAAAAGGGCAGACTATCTTTTGCAGTACGATAGGCTGCAGCCATTTCTTTGAATAGGTTTTTGTTGGAAGGATAGGGTACCTGGTGTTTCAGCAAGTAATTTTTGGAAGCATTTAATTTGTCAGCTAATAAGTGGTTGATGGTTTTAATATCTATATAGCTGATGGTATCTTCTACATTTAATTTAAGTGTTTGGGCAATTCCTTGGCGATTATAATTGATTCCCCAAAGCAGGTTAAATAATATATATATTGACAAAATTAGGATCAGTACTTTTTTGATTTTTCTAATAATCAATTCCTTGCTCAACTTTCGTTGCAATAGCACTTTACAACCAGTTACCAATTTTACAATTATCCAAATACCTGCTAATCCATATAAAATATCCCCCACACTGAAAGGAATCCAGCCAAATAAAATGCTAAAAAATCGCGAAAAAATAGGATAAATGGAAAGGCTGTATTGCAGTTCCACCCAGTTAGGGTTGTTGGCATACCAATGGATCAGTAGGCAAACTACCAATAGTGAGATGACTGTAAACCAGAAGCGATTTTTACTCATTTGTGGTTAAAAGTACCAAAATCTGGTTTTAAGAGGGCTATTTTGGCTCTAATTCCAATGTTTTCATGGATAAATCTGGAATTAGCAAGTCAAAATTTAAATAAATTTCATACCTTTGCACTCCTTTAAACCATCCGTAATGGCGAGTAAGCGGGCATTCGAGATAGCATTTGTGGGACTGAAGCCCGGTATTCATGAGTTTAATTACGAAGTGGAGGATAAGTTCTTTGTTGAAAAAGGTCAACCCGACTTTACCAATTGCAACGCAAATATAAAATTGCTATTGGATAAGAAGTCCAATTTCATGTTGCTAAAATTTGAAGTGGGAGGGAAGGCTAATTTGGAATGTGATAGATGTGGTAATAGCCTGCAGCAGGATTTATGGGATGAGTTCAATTTATTAATTAAAATGGTTGACAATCCCGATGAAATGAATGAGCAGGATGAAGACCCGGATGTTTTTTATATATCTCGAAATGAGAGCCATATAGATGTTGGCAATTGGATATATGAATTTGTTTTGCTTACCATTCCAATTCAAAAGGGTTGTCCGGCTGATCAAATTGGTGGACCTCAATGTAATCAGGAGGTTTTGCAAAAATTGAAAGCCATGGAGGTGAAAGAGGAAGAGCACAATGCCAATCAACTTTGGAAGGGTTTAGAACAATTTAAAGGGAAGAAGAATAAAAAAAATTAATTGAAAGCTGGTAAGTATTTTATCGGTACAAAAATAAAAATTTAAAATTTTAAAAAATAAAATCTCATGCCAAATCCCAAACGGCGCCATAGCCAACAACGCAGTGCAAAAAGAAGGACGCATTATAAGGCAGTTGAAGCTACATTAAGTACCGATAAAACAACCGGAGAACTTCATGTACGCCATCGTGCTCATGTAAGTGAAGGAAAATTATATTATAAAGGAAAAGTAGTTGCTGAAAAAGCACCACTGAAGGCCTAGTAATTTACTTCTAATGCTCACCTGCCTGCCGGCAGGCAAGGTTCTAAATTCATTTATTGTTATATTTGGATTTAGAATTTTTTATTTAATACACTTGCCATGAAGATTGGAATTGATATGATGGGAGGCGATTTTGCCCCGCTTGAAGCTGTAAAAGGAGTTGCTGCTTTTTTTGCTGAACTTGACGCGCCTGTACAGTTGGTTCTAATTGGAGACGAAGAACAAATTAAAGCTCATATTCTTAATCATCCATTACCTGCAGAACGTTATTCAATTGTTCATGCTAGTCAGGTAATTGAAATGCATGAACATCCTACTAAAGCACTCAAAGAGAAAAAAGAATCATCCATCGCTATAGGTTTCTATTTACTGGCCACCGGCAAAACTGATGCATTCATCAGTGCAGGAAACACTGGTGCAATGATGGTGGGCTCCTTGTTTAGTATTAAACCCATAGAAGGAGTTTTGCGCCCCACAATCGGAGCTTATTTACCTCGAGAAGACGGCACTTTAGGATTGTTAGTGGATGTTGGATTGAATGCAGATTGTAAACCAGAGAATTTAAATCAGTTTGCTATTTTAGGATCTTTATTTGCACAACATATTTTGAATTTCGAAAACCCTAAAGTGGGATTGGTAAACTTAGGAGAAGAGGAAGGGAAAGGAAATTTATTAGCACAAGCTGCTTATCCGCTTTTAAAACAAAATGCGTTAATTAATTTCGTTGGTAATGTAGAAGGTAGAGACCTACTTCAAAACAAGGCCGATGTATTTGTATGCGAAGGTTTCACTGGTAATGTAATACTAAAACTGGCGGAGAGTATTTATGATATCGTTAAAAGAAGGAATATTGACGATGAACATTTTAATCGTTTCAATTTCGAGCAATATGGTGGGGTTCCCGTACTAGGGGTTTCTAAACCTGTTATTATTGGCCATGGTATTTCTCATGCAATTGCCTTTAAAAATATGATTCGAATTGCCTACAGAATGTTGGAGATTGACTTAATGGGTAAAATAAAAAGCAGTTTTGTAGCACCTACTACCTAGGCTTGCCTAATTTAGAGATTCAATCTCTTTCAATTTCTGCTACCAGAAATATACTTCCACAAATCATTATTATATCTGATTGGCTAGCTTTCTCTTTTGCAGCCTTAATAGCATCATTTACTTGATCGTAGCCTTCCCCTTTTAAACCAAAGGAAGCTGCTTTCAATTGAAGATCTTTGTGATGCATTGCTCTTGGGATATGTGCATTGGTAAAGTAATAATAAGCATCAGTTGGTAAAAGTGCCAGTAATTTGTCAATGTCTTTGTCTTTCACCATTCCAATTACAAAGTGTTTTTTTTGTTCTGGAGTACTTATTTGATCAAGTTGTTTGATTACTTGTTTTAGCCCATCTACATTGTGCGCCACATCTGCAATGGTAATGGGCTGCTCAGACAAAATATCCCACCTTCCATAAAAACCTGTGATTGATTTTACATGCGAAAGTGCAAATTTTTCTTGATCCTGTTTTATTTGAAACCCTTGCTCGATTAAAATTCCTTCAGCGCATAAAACAGTGCATAAATTTTGTGCCTGGTATTGTCCACATAAATCCAAGGTAAATGTTTCTGTTATGGCAGTAGTAGTATGGCTTATTTGACATTGCAGGCTATTGCTGTGCAAAGCTATCGCTGTTATTTTGTAAATGTCTTGTACAAAGCTAATGGAGCTGTTTGACTGCTTGGCTTTTTCGATAAATACCTGTTTTGTTTCAGGTAGGTATTCACCAATCACTACGGGCACTCCTGGTTTAATAATGCCTGCTTTTTCAAATGCAATTTTGTCTAATTGGTTTCCAAGTATATTCATGTGATCCCAACCAATATTGGTAATCACTGATAAAATGGGTTGAATAACATTGGTACTATCTAGTCTTCCGCCTAAACCTGTTTCAATAACGGCAATGTCTACCTGCTCTTGTGCAAAGTAGTCAAATGCCATTGCAACAGTTAATTCGAAAAAGGAGGGCTGTATTTTTTGAGCGAATTGATCTGTTTTTTCTACAAAATCAATAACAAATGACTCCTTAATCATTGTTCCATTGATTTTGATTCTTTCTCTAAAATCTTTTAGGTGGGGGGAGGTATACAATCCTGTTTTGTATCCAGCTTTTTGTAAAATAGCAGCTAACATATGACTGGTGCTTCCCTTGCCATTAGTGCCTGCAATATGAATACATTTGAATTTTTGATGTGGATTACCAAGGAATTCGCATAAACTGATGGTATTGTGCAAATCCTCTTTATAGGCTGCTTCACCTATTCTACTGAACATAGGTAAATGAGTATATAAATAATCAATCGTTTGCTGGTAGGTCATCTATGCAAATATAATTCGCAAACTGTATTACCTATACGATTTGAAAAAAATGTCGTGTGCAATCAGTTATTGTTGTACAGTGAAATTGAAAGGAACAGTAACAATACTTTCATGATCTGCCTTATCAAATTTGATATTCGGTAGATAACTGATGATTGCGCTGGTATACTTAGCATCACTACTGGTACTTCTTTTATCTCTTCCAATGTAGCTGCCCTTGCCCTCTGGAGATAATTTGATAATGGCGTTAATGGTTGCTTTTGAAAGATCACCCATGAAAATATAATTATTTACTATTCTTCTATCTCCTTTGGATACTTGAAGTCCCCCTATTTTACCCCCCGGAATAGTACCATAGCTATCAGGTTTGCCATTGGGGCTACCCTTGTCACCCACGCCATTGGGATTATTGCCCTGCATTCTATAACCATTGTCCTCTGTTGCCTTATTACCATTGCCTGTTCCAGGGCCATTATAAGTGATTTTGGGTTTGGGAGGCTTGGTTGTTGCTACTGTTACAGGGTTGGTATTATTTGTTTTTACTGGTTGAGTGGTCGGTTGTTTGGCAACAGTAGGCGTGATGACCGGCTTAGTTGGTTTATCAATCGGGGCAGCATCGGCATCTGCATTATCATCTGTAATGTCTTTTGCAGGCTCGTCCTTGGCAACATTGTTTAATACTTGCTCTGGGTTAGGCGCATCGGTAGAAGGGCTCATTTCGCCTTTAATCAGTGGTTGTACGTCACCCATGCCTTCGGCATCATTACCCAAATTGATTTC
>Ga0194063_10000557_pt1 | contig 26817 bp, 15 predicted proteins | sample SepL3720m_MetaG_FD_155459 | JGI IMG/M metagenome (GOLD analysis project Ga0194063, IMG submission 155459) | Anoxic zone freshwater microbial communities from boreal shield lake in IISD Experimental Lakes Area, Ontario, Canada - Sep2016-L373-20m | ecosystem: Environmental > Aquatic > Freshwater...
CAATATATAACTGGTGGAGATTCCTATCAGGGTATAGGTAGATTATTGTTAACTACCGGTGGTACAGTACCAGCCGCGAACTTACCATATATAACTGACGGTAAATATGGAGCAAGCGGGAAAGAACTTTGGGTAAGTGTAATGATGAAATCGAATAACCTAGCTGAGGAAAATACTATATTTATCCATCCTTCAGGGACTGCATATTGGCATGGATCAGAGGCAAACTATATTGCCATTGGCAAACTTTCAGGAAGTGATACAAAATGGGGAATAAGATATAACGGAAATGTTACATACTCAAACGTTAATATTAGTGCTGGGGTACCTGTTCAAATAGTATTGAAATATTCATTCAATTCAAACCTGGGTGCAGTAGTAAGTATGTATGTGAACCCTGATGTTAAAGGTGCTTTACCGGCACCAGATGCACAAATAAATACTACCACTAATGATGTTTCATTTTTAGGTATGGCAGCTTATCTTGGTGCAGGTACTGGAAATGCATCCTTTGATGCTTTCAGAGTTGGAACCACTTTCGACGCAGTAACTCCATTAAGCACTATGAATCAACCTGTCACATCAATTAAACTTCATCCATTCAATGGAGATGCAGCATCTCTTGCTGGTGGTGCAATCATGGGATCAAACCAAAGTGCAACCAATGGATTTACTACGATAGCAACAGTGCCTAATAATGCTAACGGTGCGTCGGTTACTTTAGATGCATCTCAAAACACTACCGCATATAGATATATCAAGTTCTACGGTAATAGCGGAAGTTATGGAAAAGTTGCAGAAATTGAATTTTTCAGCAATGCAAGAAAACTATATGGAACTCCGTTTGCGACTGTATCAACTGTTGGTCATGAAGCTGAAAAAGCTTTTGATGGAGTCATTGGAAATTATTATGAAGGTCAAGTTACAGATGATCAATATGTAGGACTTGATCTTGGTGGTGAGACATCGGCTGCAAAACCTGTTGCAAATGTTGCATCAGGAAGATATGAATCACCGATTGACATTACACTTTCTACTACAACAGCTGGAGCAGATATTTATTACACTACAAACGGAACTGCTCCAACAATTGCAACAGGAACAAAATACACGACACCAATTCACTTAGGACAAGGCTCCGCGATGTTATTAAAAGCAATTGCCTTTAAGACAGGTCTTTCAGACAGTGCTATGATGGCAGAAGGATACGGTGTTGGCGTAGCCGCACCTGTACCAGTCGGATTAAGAACTTATTCACTCGGAAATAGTCTTACTGATACATTTACGAATGCAAACCCAGGATTAGTTGCAGTTGCACAAAGTGCAGGATATGCTCATAACTTAATGAGACAGTCAATTCCTGGAGCGTCGTTAATGTATTTGGACACAGCTCAGACAGGTGGTTTCGGAGATCCTTGGGTTATTCCTTCTTCTTGTGAAACAAGCACTACATTTGGAGCACCTTATACAGAAAAGTTTTCTGATGGGGTTTGGTTTAATCCAAATACGGCGGAATATTCAGTAGCACGCTATGCACCAGTTGATATTTTGACCATTCAACCTTTTGGCAATGGAGATTCGCCAGACAATCTAAAGGTTAACGGAAAGAAATACTATGACAGAGCGAGAATCAGTAACCCTAACATTCGCTTCTTGATATACAGTTCATGGGGACCTCTTGGAGGAGCGCCTGGACCTTATGATTTTGATAGTTCATTAGCTACTTACACGTCTTGGAATGAATCAACTCAGGCGTATATGGATGCACTTTATCAAAATGATCCTGAAGTCAATGTAGTGCCATCAGCGCTTGCTTTAAAGAACTTAAGAACAGCGATTCAAGCTGGAACATTCCCAGGCGGAGTAACAGATTTCGTAGAATTTGCTGCAGCTAATACTACAACAGACACACTTCACTTAAGTGAAAGAGGCGCATATTTGGTTTCGTTATTAACTTTTGCAGTAATGTACAAAACGTCACCAGTAGGAATAGTTTCGGTGAAGCCAGCTTCTTTGACAGAAGCTCAAGCGGATGCATTGAAACAAATTGCTTGGGATACTTTAGTGAATTATCAGTATTCAGGTGTTTACGGTCAGGGAACAGCGACACCTACACCTACACCTGCAACTTACTCGGTAACTGCAAGCAGTAATTCAGTTGCAAATGCAATTTCAACTGGTGATTCAAGCTACAATACTTTCTTGAATAACAATTCAAAAACAACGCTTACAGTTAAGTCGTCATATTTGTCACAACAAACAATCGCTACTACAACATTTAACGCAAATACAAAATCCGCAACAATTTCAAATCTTTCTAATGGAAATTACGTTTTAGTGATTTCTAGAGCAGGTTATTTGACGAGATATGTATCAATTACGATATCGGGACAAAATGTTGATATAGGTCAAAAAACTCTTATTCCTGGCGATATATTTGCTTCGGGCAATATAGATGGTTCTGACACTGAGTCCTTTTTTAGTTCGATTGGACAGCTTTATGGTGATGGTGGTTATGCTATCGCTTGCGATTTGAACAACGATGGAATAATTGATGGAACAGATGCTGAAATGGTTTTTGCAAAGCTTGGTTTGAATGTAGGATATTACGGAGAAACTGTTGATTTTTTCTCTTAAGATGATCAGCAATACAAATAAAACAACCTATTAATGAGCAGGAAAAGCCACTACTTAAGTGGTTTTTCTTGTTTCAATAATCATTATCGTTAATAATTATTGTTCGCAAATAAATTACATTGGAGAGACAAAAAATGAATCCTTTACTGCCATCAAGATATTTCATACCTGACGGAGAAGCACGTTGTTGGAACGACGGACGCATGTACATTTATGGGTCCCTTGACTTAAATGGAGACACTACATATTGCAGTCAACATTATAATGTTTTTTCATCCGATAACTTAGTAGACTGGACGGATCATGGGATTAGCTTTAGTACTTTGGACAAAAAAGTTGGAGAAACTTGGTTTGAATCAACTCTTTATGCTCCTGATTGCGTATATAAGAATGGGAAATATTATTTGTACTTTTGCACCTCTGGAAATGGGGAAGGTGTCGCAATAAGTGACTCCCCATTCGGACCATTTGAAAATCCAACCCCAGTTATCGGCGCCCATTTAGACGCTATAGACCCTTCGGTGTTTATAGACGATGACGGACAGGCTTATCTATACTGGGGCCAATTTAATTGTCGAGTAGCTAAACTGAATCCTGACATGACTTCAATTGACGAAAATACATTAAATAAAGATCTAATTAATGAAGAGGAGCACGGCTTTCATGAGGGACCTTCTGTTCGCAAGCGAAACGGCGTATACTATTTGGTTTATACTGACACAAGTCGAGGTAAAGCTACGTGTCTCGGCTATGCAACAAGCAAAAGCCCATTAGGGCCATTTGAAAAGGGTGGGATTATCATTGATAACGACGGTTGCGATCCGCAAACATGGAACAATCATGGTTCGATAGCCGAATTTAATGAGAATTGGTTTGTGTTTTATCACCGTTCATCAAACAACAGCAAGTTTAGTCGGAGAGCCTGCATAGAGCCGATTAAATTTAATATTGATGGAAGCATTGACGAAGTTGAATTGACGACTCAAGGATACACGGGACCTATTAATCCAATGACTTTTATTGAGGGCGGGCAGGCTTGTAAGATTGGGGGCAGAGGAGATTCATTCGTCAAAGTACTAGAACCAAAGGATGACAAGGATACTTGGAAAGATTGCTTGACCCATACTCACTGGGGAACTTGGGCGGCTTACAAGTATTTTGATTTTAATAAAAATGTAACGATGTTTGAGGCAATAGTATCAAGTGCAGCTTATGGTGGAGTAATCGATATTTGTATTGACTCACCAGAAGGCGAAGTAATAGGAAAATGTGTCGTTTCACCGACAGGTGGATGGGAACAGTGGCAGACTTTTCGATGTGAAATCAACAAAACTCATGGCATACATGCAATTTATCTAGTGTTCCAAGGTCGATGGGTTGGAAGATTGATGGACTTAAGAGGGTTTAGATTTTATTAGAAAGTGAAATAAAAATTTGAAAATAGAGGTGTGTTACATGAAAAAGTTATCAAAAATCATTGCAGTTATCTTTTTAGCAACAACAATTTTGTCGGGGTTCGTGATGAGAACGAATGCAGCAACGGTGGATTATATATCAGATAGAAATCCTGGAGTGGAATCGACAGCGGGATGGTCTGGTCCCGCTTTTGCCCTTTCCACTGTTGAAAAACATACGGGGAGTAGTTCTGCTTATATCACTCCCGTAGATTCTGGCACTATTCAGCCGAATGGATACTTGTTGATGTCGGCGCGCGTGTTTGGAAGTCAGGTGCTAACATCATCTACGAACTATATTCTGAGTTTTTGGGTGAAATCGCAAGCGACTAGTTTTAAAGCAACTTCATTAATGACAGTGGGCACAACTAGCGTTCAAACGCTTTCCTTAAAAAACAGCACGATTCTCAATGCGAATGAGTTCACACTTGTGCAGCATCAGTTCAAGACACCCGCAGATATGAAACCGACTTTAGATGGTTATAATTCGTTTATTATGGATATGTACACCTCGAGTGAAGCGTATTTTGATGACTTTTCATTGGTAGAAGGCACTTTGCCAGAAACACCATCGCCGACTCCTTCACCAACCCCGACAGTGACACCGACTCCGACTATCACACCTACACCGACGCCATCGCCTACACCGTTTATTCCTCTGACTCAGATCGCATTTTCTCAGAAGGCGGTGACACTTAATATCGGCAAGACAATCATGCTCACGCCAACGCTTTCACCTAGCAATGCAAGTAATGTTGGCTTGATATGGATTTCAACAAACGAAGACGTTGCAACAGTCAATTCTGAAGGAAAGGTTTCAGCAAAAACAAAAGGGATTGCTTTCATTTTAGTCGTTGCAAACGGGGAACTGGCAGCTCACTGTCAGGTTACAGTTGTTCAACCAGTCAAAGGAATTAGTCTGAATAAGTCAAAGTTAAATTTATCAAAAGGCAAGAGCGCAAAACTAATTTATACGATTAGCCCGGTGAATGCCAGCAATAAGAGTGTGGTCTGGAAATCAAGTAATTCTTCAGTTGCAACGGTTAGCTCAAGCGGGACTGTAAAAGCATTGAAGAAAGGTAAGGCAACGATTTCGGTCACAACAATAGATGGAAAATTCAGTTCGAAATGTAGCGTGAATGTAACAATTTAATTGAAACACTCGAAACAGCGAGGAGCCAGATATTAATAATTCTTTGGACTTTTGTTCTCGTGTTTTTTAAACACGCGCGAAAAGTGGTAGGGGTCTTCGAAGCCAGACAGCCAGGCGATTTCTTTGATTCTCATTTGTGGGTTTCTCCCGTGGGTAGAAAGCAAGGATTTTGCATAGTCAATTCGTTTTTTTGCTAAAAACGCTGAAGGAGTCATTTTGTTTTCTGTCACAAAGAGTCGTCTGAGATGATCCGCTGAGAGGGGCAACTCTGCCATTATTTTTTTAATATTCAAGTGATGATTTGATAAGTTGGAAATCAATAAATTTTCAAGTTTTTGGACCATAGGGTTTTTGGCGCTTTCACTGGAAGAGGCTAAAAAATACTGATTGATGGTATTTAAAAGGCTCTCAGTTAAAGGACCAGAATTTTGTTGTTGCAGATTAAACACGCTAAAAAGTTGCATGAAAAGCTGATAGATATGTTTGCTTTCGTTGTCGAAGAATAATGGGATTTCGAGGAGAGGATAGTCAAAAGAGCCAACTGAGAAGAAAATGTTCTTGAACCCTTTTTCTGAACGTTCGGCATGCGCAATCTCAGGGGGATAACAGATTATTTTTCCTGGAAAGAATTCAAACTGTTGATCTCCAACGGTTGCAACACCGTTTCCATTATAATAGTAAACAATTTCCCAACAGTCGTGCACATGTGGTTTGAATTGCTTATGCCTATGATTCAAATAGCCAATTGTCAAAAGATTTTTCAATTGCGTATTCACTCCTTGCTAAGTATTGTATCAAATAATATCGTTTTCATCCATCTTTTTATCGTCGCAATCCATTTCAAATTTTCTTGAAGTTCATTAGAATGAAACACAAGTGAAAGCAAGCTCAATTTTAAGGAGGTATGGAAATGTCAGTTACTTTTAAAAAACGTCTCATTGACGATGTAAAGTTCGAAGCCGTTGCAGTATTTGATGTAAATAGCGACGGAATAAAGGACATTGTTTGCGGTGAAAATTGGTATGAAGGACCGGAATTTATAAAAAAACACAAAATCTGCGACATCACATTTGAAGGAAATTATCACTATGATTTTTGCGATTATGGAATGGACGTAAACGGAAACGGGCTATTAGACATTATTACTGGGTCCTGGTGGGGCGAAGGCGTTTACTGGAGAGAAAACCCCGGTAATGATGGCGAGTGGGAGACCCATCTCATCACTCCTTGCGGAAACATTGAAACAATTCGATTCTTTGACATTGATAATTGTGGGACGGAGGAAATATTCCCTAACACACCAGGTGAACCACAGTTTTTTCTGAAACTCATCAAAGACAAAGATGGAAAGGGAATTGGTAAATTCGAAAAACAAGTGATTGGCGAATGGGGCAGCGGGCATGGCATGGGCTTTGTTGATATCAATGGGAATGGGCGGACAGACATTGTGTTGTACAATGGTTGGCTTGAGCATCCTGAAAACACATTCGAAACACCTTGGAAATTCCATCAGGATTTTGATCTAGGAAGCGCAAGTGTTCCAATTTTAGGAATGGACATTACGGGTAATGGCAGCATGGACTTAATTGTTGGGCAGGCCCACGCCTATGGACTGGACTGGTGGGAGAATAAAGTTGACGCGAACGGCGTGCAAACTTGGATCAAGAATGAAATCGACCCAGGCGTCTCGCAATATCACGACCTATGGCTTGCAGATATCGACAATGATGGCAAACTTGAGTTAATCACCGGCAAGCGCTTTATGGCTCATAACGGAAATGATCCTGGAGAATATGACCCAGTCGGAATATATTATTTTAAAATCAATGACGGACAGTTTGAAAAACACATCATTGACTATGGCCCTGCTGGCGAAGCAACGGGCTGTGGGATTTATTTCTGGGTGGATGATTTGAACGGCAACGGTAAATTAGACATCGTGGCACCAGGGAAAGATGGGCTGTATTTGTTTGAAAATATGGGGGCCGACTTATGACGAATAGAGAACGGTTTATCAAGACAGTTTTGTGTGAAAAGGTTGATCGTTTGCCGTTTATAAAGCATTTCGGACCTTGGGAGGAAACCCTTAAGAATTGGAGGACTCAAGGTTTAGGGGAGCAGTCCGATTGGGGAGAAGGGTTTGGGTTTGACCTAGGGATTACAACTGTTAATGTGAACCTCGGGTATTTCCCTGCTTTTGAGTATGAATTCATTTCTGAAACAACTGAGACTGTTACCTATATAGACTATATGGGAATTAAAAAAGAAACGAGGAAAGACGGTTGTTCGATGCCACGTTTCATCGACTATCCAATAAAGAACCGCGAAGACTGGGAACGCGTTAAGCGGGAGCGACTTAATTCTAATGATCCTCAAAGATTTCCTGAGAACTGGTCAGAACTGGTTAAATCATATAACTCGGGAGACATCGTGGTGCAACTTGGGGATTTTCCGTACGGGCTTTTTGGGACGCTCAGAGATATGATGGGAGTGGAAGAATTTCTGGTTTCATTGTATGAGGAGCCAGAATTAATCAAGGAAATGATGGATTATCTGACTGATTTTTGGTTGGAAATATACGCAAAGGTTTGTAAAGACGTAAAAGTTGATGTAATTCACATTTGGGAGGACATGTCTGGCAAACAGGGTTCGCTCATTTCTCCTGCGATGATTCGTGAGTTTATGTTGCCGAACTATAAAAAAATTAAAGCGTTTGCGCAGGCGCAAAACATCCCTGTTTTTTCAATGGACACTGATGGGAATTGCTCCGAACTGGTGCCGCTTTTTATGGAGGGCGGTATAAATCTAATGCTTCCATTCGAGGTTGCTGCAGGCTCTGATATTGTGGACTTCAGAAGAAAATACCCTTCACTTGGAATACTAGGGGGAATCGACAAGCAGGAAATTGCAAAGGGGAAGGTAGCAATTGATCGAGAACTTGACAGGATTCAAGAGATGTTTCAAAGCAGTGGATATATTCCTGCTCTAGATCATCTTGCGCATCCAGACATTTCTTGGAATGATTATTGTTATTACATAGAGAAATTGAAGGAAAGGATTGGTGTTTGATATGAGAAGAATTGCAATTATCGGAGCAGGAAGTATTGTGTTTTGTAAGACATTGATACTCGATATTCTTGCTACAAAAGGTTTAGAGGAAACTGAGTTTGTACTAATGGCTCCTTCGACGAACAGAACATCGATGGTCGAAACATTTATCAAGCGAGTCATTTCAGAAAACAAATTAAGTGCAAAAGTTTCGAAAACGACGGATCGACGCGAGGCACTAAAGGACGCTGATTATGTAATTGCTTCATTTCAGATTGGCGGCATGAGGGCGTTTGAACACGATTACAGAATACCCCTAAAATACGGGGTAGACCAATGCATTGGAGATACTATGGGACCAGGCGGAGTGTTTCGCGCTTTGCGAAGTATCCCTGTGATTTTAGATCTTGCCAAAGACATGGAGGAACTTTGTCCAGACGCAATTTTACTGAATTATGTTAACCCGATGGCGATGATATGCTGGGCTCTAGGAGAGACAAATATTAAATTTGTTGGTTTGTGTCACGGTGTGCAGACGACGCTGGACCTGATTTCAAGGTATGTGGAAGTGCCGAAAAACGAAATTGAATATACGTGCGCTGGGATTAATCACATGGGTTGGTTTCTGTCGCTCCAGAAAGACGGCGTAGACCTATATCCGAAATTGAAAGCTAATTTTGAATTGCCTGAGTACTACGTGAACGAAAAGGTAAGAGGCGAAGTGTTTAGGCAGTTTGGATACTTTATGACTGAGTCCACAGGGCATTTATCTGAATATGTGCCGTGGTTTAGAAAAAGCCAAAGAGCTTTGGAATTGTTTTGCGATGAGCCAGGGTTTGGTGGTGAAACGGGTGCCTATTATAAATGGGGAAGCTATGTAGAACAAAAATATCAAGAAATGAATATTTTGGCAGATGATAATACTAGTTTGCCGCCAAGAAGTGTTGAATATTGCTCCTATATTATTGAAGCAATCGAGACTGGCAAGACATTTAAATTTAACGGAAATGTTCGGAACGAAGGAATGATTAGCAATCTGCCGTATGACTGTTGTGCTGAGGGACCAATTTTTGCTGACAAAACTGGGTTACATAAGACAATCGTCGGAGACATACCACCGCAATGTGCAGCTTTGAATCTTTCAAACATCAGTGTGCAAAGATTGACTGTTCTGGCCGCAAAATCAGGAGATCCAGATACTGTTGTTCAAGCCTGTGCGATGGATCCTTTGACGAGTGCTGTGTTGACGTTGGATGAAATCCGCGAGATGGTAGCAGAAATGCTTTTGGCTGAAAAGGAATGGTTACCTCAGTTCGCTGGGAATGAAATTAGAAAGACACCAATTATTCAAATTCCTGATGATGTGGTGAGAGTTGATGCGCCGATTGACCCTGCACTTGCGATTTACGCTAGGTTCGGAGATTTGAGTAAGTAAAAAAAACGAGGAGGAAATAAGAATGAGTGAAAAAGTGAGAATTGGTTTTGTAGGGACTGGATTTATGGGGCAACTTGCACATATGATCAATTATTCTTCGATTCAAGAGTGTGAGATTGTTGCAATTGCTGAGCCACGTGAAGAACTTGCAAAACAAGTAGCTGCGCGTTACGGAGTGAAGCAGATTTTTAATGATCATCTTGATTTGTTAAAGAACGCAGAAGTTGACGCAATCATTGCTAGTCAACCTTTTGCAAACCACACTAATATTGTGCCTGATATCTTGAATGCTAAGAAAGCGTTGTTTACCGAAAAGCCTATTGCGATTGCTCCGGAATCGGGCTTGATGTTAGCCAATTTGGCTAAAGAAAACAAAGTGCCGTATATGATTGGATATCACAAACGCAGTGACCCAGCGGTTGAGTACGCCAAAAAGGTGATTGATGAGTGGAAAGAAAGCGGGGAGTACGGCAAGATGCGCTTGGTGAGAATTACGATGCCACCTGGAAATTGGACTGGAGGAGTGAGTTGGCAAGACATGGTGACCTCGAATGAACAGTATACTGGAGCAGTGCAGGAACAAGCACCAGCAAACTTGAACAAGGAAATGGGAGAGAAATATCTGTCGTTTGTCAATTATTATATTCATCAGGTAAACGCAATGCGTCACTTATTTGGCGAATCATATAAAATCACTTTTGCCGATAAATCAGGAGTGCTCCTCGCTGTGGAAAGTGAATCGGGCGTGTGTGGTACGATTGAGATGGCACCATATAATACCGCCAACCATTGGGATGAGACTTTTCTCGTTGGATTCGAAAAGGGGTATGTAAAGGTAGAATTGCCAGCACCTTTGGTTCGGAATTTGCCCGGGACAGTCACAATTTACAAAGACGAACCTGTGCCAATGCTTTCTCAACCAGTCTTGCCTCGAGTTAGCGCAATGCATAATCAAGCATTAAATTTCTTAGCAGCTGTGCGAGGAGAAAAGCCAGTCACCTGTGGACCACAGGAAGCGGCAGAAGATTTAAAGGTTGCAATGGATTTTATTGTACTTTAACGACTACATTTCAAAAGTTTGTCGTATTTTGACAACATAATTTGCACAAACAATACTTTTTGATATAATGGTCATAAGTATTGTTTGTATAAAATTTGTGTTTTGAATTGGAGGAAAGAAGAATGAGAAAGATTTTTAGTTTTTTGCTAGCGATTGTGTTCGTATTTGGGATAATTAATATTCCAAACGCAAGGCCTGTCAGTGTTTCAGCTGCAGGGGAAACTTATAAGAACAAGTTGGGTGTAAACTTTGCCTATCCTTGTGACTTTGACCAAGCAAATATATTTGTGGACGTCATGAAACAGTCAAGAGCATGGGGAGAGCCTACAGCTCCATGGAATCAAATCACTACAGTTACTGAGGCCGGTTGGCCAACTACAGATGCGGGTACTATTATTATTTGCGACGCGATTGTAGATGGGGTAACTTATTATGACATTACGGGTACATACAAGCTATCCTTTACTGGACAGGCTACAATTTCACCTTCTATATATTCCTTTACCGTTGCAAACCAAGTTTATCAAAATGGAATTACAACGGCTGATATCATTGTTCCTTTTGGACAAGCCGCACTGTCTATAGTTTTTACTAACACTATTGGTGGCGTATCGAATGTAAAATTAATTCGACCAGGCTATGCTGCAAACACAACACAAGTTTTCACCAATGAAATTTTGGCATCGCTAGATTCGTTTAGTACAATACGCTTTATGGATTATCTTGCAACAAACAATCAAGAGACATCTAGCACGCTAACTACTCAAGAATGGTCAACAAGAAGGCTTCCTACTGATGCTAGTCAGTCAGGCACCTTGAGAGGTCAAGTTGGTGCATCTTATGATCATCTTGTTCAACTCGCGAACTTGACAGGAAAAGATGTATGGGTAAATGTTCCATCTAATGCATCAGATGATTACGTGACACAAATGGCGACATTTCTTAAAAATAACTTGAATGCAGGAATCAAAATTTATGTGGAATATAGCAATGAAGTCTGGAATTGGCAGTTCTGGGCAGCTCAAAATAATCTTGCTCGCGCAAACATAGATCCAGATGCAAACGGCAATTACTCTTATATGTATGCAAAAAAAACATACCAAATAAGTCAGCTTTTCAAACAGGTTTTTGGAAGCGCAGCCATGAACGATAAGGTAAGAGTTACTCTTGCATGGCAAACAGATTCTGCATGGACTGTTAATGATGTGCTTAATTGGCTGAATACGAAGTATGGCGCACCGAGTGCTTATATTTATACTGTGTCTGTAGCACCTTATTTTGGAGAGCCTATGGCCGTTGATTGTACTAGCATCAGCGCAGTCCAGTCTTATATGACTCAATCTTCGAATGCTTCAGTTAATTGGAAAAGGAATATGCAATGGACGGTAATGGATTATAACATAGTGGGTGGTCTTACTGCATATGAAGGCGGACCCCATCATTCCGGACAAGTTACTACCAACCTTGATATTCGCAATGCAGCGCATAGGGATTCAGGAATGACGGCAATAGTGACAAACGATTTGAAAAATAATTGGTTTGATTTAGGTGCCGGGCTATTCATGTATTTTAATCTTTGTGGTCGCTATTCACAATACGGCGCATGGGGATTAACTGAAAACATTTCAAATACAAATACACCGAAATTTACTGCAATTAAAAATCTTGCAGCAATGTTGGATAGCGGTGTTACACCAGCACCAAGACCGACACCAACGCCGACTCCTTCACCAACTCCTACACCAACCCCATTGCCATATGACTATAACTTTATTCAAAATGGTGGGTTTGAAGGTGGAAGTGCCAACTGGAATATCGACAATCCAGAAGACTACGTAATTGCTACTGATGTATCGCATACAGGTACTAATTCCATTAAATGCAACGGTCTAAGCGGTTATAAGAGTTTTAACCAAGGGTGGCCTACATTACCAGACAAGACTTTGATTCCTAACACGGATTATACATTAAAGTTTTATATGAAAGCTGCTTCGGCAACTGGAGGTAAAATTGCATTTGAAGGAAGAACATCAGGATGGGGATACGCTTACAGTCAAACAATACAGACCTTCTCAACAGACTGGATTCTTGTAGAAAATACTTTCAATTCAGGTCCTAGCATGGTTCTAATACGACCATTTCTTGTTTATGACATTGGTGATACTTGGAGGGGAGATCAGACAGTTTATATTGACGACATTTCGCTCATAGCAGCAGGCGCTACACCTGGGCCAACCCAGGCGCCGACACCAACTCCTACACCAACACCAACCCCTACACCAACTCCAACCCCTACACCAACTCCAACGCCAATACCAACGCCAACTCCAACTCCTACACCTACGCCAACACCAACACCAACTCCAACCCCAACACCTACTCCAACACCAACTCCTACACCAACACCAACTCCTAGCCCTACTCCAACACCAATACCAACTCCAACACCATATTTAGTTCCTGTAGGTTCAAGTCTGATTCTTGATGGTAGTCTTGAAAGTGGTGCAACCAGTTGGACAGACAGCTCATCTGGAAGGTTTACAGTAGCGAGTGGAACAAGTCGAACTGGATCAAATTCCTTGAAGTTGATTGGAACATATTCATATCTTGGATTTCAGACTGCTGCTTGGGTTCCAGTGACGGCTAATACTGTTTATCGATTGTCTTACTATATACAAGCTCCTGATGGCGCCCTAATGTGTGCTGAAGTTCGTGGATTTGATTGGAGCTACCTCTCTCAAGCAAATACTACTGCAACTACATCATGGACTAGAGTAGAGCAAACATTTAATTCAGGGTCTTTAACAAATGTATTAATTAACTTTACTGATCAGACAACCAAGACAGGATATATTGATGATGTTGAATTGTTTGCAATGGCTACGCCAACACCTACACCTACGCCAACTCCGACTCCAACGCCAACTCCGACTCCAACGCCAACGCCAACGCCAACACCGACACCTTCACCAACTCCAACACCGACTCCTACCCCAACACCTACTCCAACACCTGCAGTGAACATCGCTCTTAACAAGACAACTACTTATTCAACTCGACAATCAACTACATATACGTCTGCAAAAGCAGTCGATGGTTTGTTGACTACACGTTGGATTAGTTCCACAGCTGCATCAAATTGGATTCGCGTCTATTTGGGCGCTACCGCTGTCAACGTCAGCAAAGTAGTATTGAAATGGAATACGACGTATGGAACAGCATTTAAAATTCAGACATCGACTGATGGAACGACTTTCGTTGATATGTATTCCACGACAACTGGTACGGGAGGAACAAATACAATAACATTTGCAACTACATCCACAAAATATGTAAGGATGATTGCAACTGCAAAGTCCTCGACAACGGTCGGTTATATGCTTGATGAATTTGAGATTTATTCATAAAAATTAGTTAACTTAAGAAAATGGGCCACATTATGTGGCTCATTTTTTTTGGAATGAAATGAATTTTAAAATATATATATTTATGTGTTTATTTTTCAAAAAAATATGGTTATAATAGTTTAGAAATAACTATGCAAAGTATATTGAGAAAGAGGTATTTGAATGAACAAATTCTCGCCAAATTACGAAAATATAGTGCAAGCCGCAAAGAATTGCATTCCTGATAGACTTCCATTGTATGAGCACATCATCTCAACCGAAGTTATGGAAGAAATCACTAACTCGAAGTTTGCGGATTTAATTGAAGGTGATGCCGCAGAGAAAAATGAGTTTTTTAGAAACTATTGTTCCTTTTTTAGAGAAATGGGTTATGACACTGTGTCTTTTGAAGCTTGTATTACATTTATTTTGCCTAATGGAGGCGCGCTTGGAGGGCATGTCCCTGGCGTTATAAAGACACGCGGTGATTTTGAAAAATACCCTTGGAAGGATCTTTCAAATATATTTTTCCAGCGCTATTCCGAGACTTTCGCTGCACTTAGAGATCAAATGCCCGTAGGGATGAGAGCAATTGGTGGCGCAGGCAACGGTATTTTTGAGTGCGTACAAGATTTGGTAGGCTACGAGGAACTTTCATATATTTCAATAGATGATCCAGAACTTTATGCAGATTTATTTAAAGCTGTTGGCAGCGTGGCGCTTGAAATTTGGAGTCAACTTTTAAAAGAATATGGAGACGTTTTCTGTGTGTGTAGATTTGGGGATGATCTTGGCTTCAATACTTCTACGTTACTTCCACCAAAAGACATTAGTCAACACGTTATCCCGCAGTATGCAAAAATTGTTGAGCGGGTGCATTCCTATAAAAAACCGTTTTTGTTACATTCGTGTGGCAAGATTTTCGATGTCATGGATGAAATCATCAAGGTTGCGAAAATCGATGCAAAGCATTCTAACGAAGATTCAATATCCCTTTTCCCAAATTGGGTTGAAAAGTATGGGGATAGAATTGGACTCTTCGGTGGAATTGACATGGATCACCTCTGCATGAGAAGTGAAAAAGAGATTAAAGAAATCGTTCTAAAAGTCATAAATGATTGTGAAGGTAAATGTGGATTTGCTTTGGGCTCTGGAAACTCTATAGCGAACTACGTTCCAGCGGCAGGTTATTTGGCAATGGTTGAGACAGTTCGTGAATATCGTGGAGACTACAATAAATAGGTGGGGGAATTGCTATGAAAGAGATGGAGCCGTGCAAATTACAAGGAATAGATACGGATGGTATTCCTCAAGATTTAAGCGTTGAACAAGTACATGTGATTTATAAATCGCATATCGATATTGGTTTTACCGAATCGGAACACAAGCTCGTCCATGATATTATCAATTGGCAGCTTCCTGTTGCGATAGGTCAAGCTAACCAAATGCGAGAAAACGGAATGGAAGAGTATTTTGCATGGACACTTCCGTCATGGTTTATATGGCATGCACTTGAGACTAAGACCGGTGAAGCAAAAAAAGAGCTTGAAGAAGCCATTCTCAAAGGCGATATCGTCTGGACTGCTACTCCGTTTACCCCTCACACGGAATTTATGAGTGCTAGTTTATTTGAACACGCGATAAAGATTTCAAAGAGGCTAGATAAGCGTTTTGGTAAGAATACTATCGCAGCTAAATTTACAGATGTGCCGGGCAACACTGTTGGTATGCTTGAGATTTTGGCACAAAACGACATCAAACTTATTCACGTTGGAGTCAATCATATGTCTGCGGTTCCTGATGTCCCTAGTGAGTTTGTGTGGCGGGATAAAAAAGGCAACGAAGTGATCGTAATGTATTGCCGAGGATACGGGAATACCATGAAATTTCCGGGGACAAATGTGGTGTTGGCGCAAGCATTCATTGGAGATAATATGGAGCTCCAATCGCAAGAGGATGTCATTGCAGTTATTAATGGGTTGAAGGCCGGCTACCCGAATGCCGAAGTTAAGGCGACGTCTTATAGCGATTTTGCTCGGGAAGTACTCTGTTCTAAAGAACACTTGCCAGTAATGGAGGGTGAAATTGGAGACTCGTGGATTCACGGCTGTGGCACGGATCCTTTGAAGACTGCACAATATAGGGCGTTAAGTAGACTTAGGGACAAATGGCTTATGTCTGGAGAACTGGATGTTGATAGTAAAGAATGTATTGATTTTTCTAATAATTTAATGCTAATCGCAGAACACACATGGGGTGTGAGTCACCTGCCACATTTGAACGATTTAGTGAACTGGGACAACCCGTCGTTTCACTCCGTAAGGCATCGTGGTAACTATAAGACTCTCGAGGCTTCCTGGCAGGAACAACGCGACTACATCGAGTATGCGATCCTCTCTTTAAATGATGAAGAGAAAATAAAAGAGGCGCAGGCGGTAATCGATGAGGCGAGTCCTAAGAAGCCTGTACATGCAGGTATGGAGCCATTTGAACCTGATGAGGAACTTGAAAGTGGCGTTTTTAAGATAAAAATCTGCAAGGATACTGGAGCAATAAAGTCACTAGTAAATACAGCGAAAGACATTCAATTAGCTGGAGAAAACAATTTGATCGGAAAATTTGGATATCAAACCTTCGACTTAGACGACTTTAAAAGGTTTATAAAGGGATACTGTTTCTCGGACTCTGATTTTTTGCTTACTGAGTTTGGCAAGAAAGGGATTGAAAACACGTATGCTCAGAGCAAGTGGTGGGAAGTAAAGCCTACGGCGTTTTATAAAAGGCAGGAAGCAGATGGGTTGAAACTGGTAATCGTTCTTGAAATGCCAAAAGAGACTGTCGAAAAATACGGCGGCGCTAAAGAGGTTTATCAAGAAATATTTATACCAAACGACAAAGAGAACATCAGCTTCAAAATTTCATGGTTCGACAAAACGGCGACTCGATTGCCAGAGGCGTTTTGGTATAGCTTTAATCCGATAGTTGAACAGTCGGAAAAATGGGTCATGGACAAGATGGGTTATGATGTTTCACCGCTCGAAGTTATTAAAGGTGGCGGAAACAAACTTCATGCTATACAGAAGGGTGTTTCGTATCACGGAAAAGATGTGGGAATTTCGATAGACACGATTGATGCGGCACTCGTTGCGCCGGGAGAGCCTTCTCTTACTGTATTTGATGGGGTTGCGCCAGACTTGAATAAAGGGATGCACTTCAACCTTTTCAATAATATCTGGAATACAAATTTTGTCGCATGGTATGAGGACGATGCGTCGTTTAGGTTTGAATTATGAAGCAAACAAACGTCTTTCTAACTGATATGCTAGATATGGAACTTCAGGAATCAAAAAATGATTTAATTTGGAGAGCCTTTAAACCTTTAAGCGCTAAGGAAGTTGATGGTGCGATAGTTTTAGATATACCATTTAAAGCCCAGGGCAAAGATTCAAGTACTTTGCATCCGGCTAATTACTTTCACAGTGATGAAGATAAGGGTGTAAAAATATTTCAATTAATTATTAGGGCGTATGGGGACTCAATTATTCGCGCTTCAATTTCTTTTGAAGGAACACCTCTCAAGGACGATCAAAATGTAATAATCGATTGGCATGATTCGCTCAAGCAAATACCTTTGCGTGTAGTCTTCAACGAGGAATGGGAAATTTTCGACGAAAACGGAAGAAAGCGTATGAGCATTCAGATGAAGGATATCCCTATCAAAGAATGGAGGACTTTAGACTTTGAGGACAAAAGTCTCGAGTCTTTTAATGCCATAATTTATCCTGCTGGGAAGACGGCCGTTCAATTTAATGGTAGTGATACGTTTTTTCGCTCTCACATGGAATCAATAAGTCTTGCATATGTCGCTCGCGGCGAAACCCCTATAAAAAGCGTGTTTTCTATACTTGCCAACGGAAACGAAAAGTTCGTGGGAACGGGAGAACGCTTTTCAAAAATGGACCTTTCAGGGAAAACCCTCCTGCTTGAAAACGAAGATGCTATGGGAGTAAACAGCAGAAGAGCATATAAAAATGTTCCGTTCTATATTTCGAGCAACGGTTACGGGTTACTCATGCTCACGTCTGCGCATATTCGATTATCTTTCGCAGATATTTCAAACAGCGCAGTTCAGGCGGCGGTTGAAGACAATAATTTGGATTTGTTTTTCATTGGCGGAAACGTAGAATCTATAAATTATGATTACAGAAGAATTACAGGATTTCCTAAGATGCTTCCGCTTTGGTCATTTGGGACTTGGATGAGTAGAATGACATATTTTTCGGCTCAGGAGACTCTTGAAATAGCTCAAAAACTTAGAGATGAAAAAATGCCGTGTGATGTAATTCATCTTGATACTGGCTGGTTTGAAAAAGATTGGAAATGTGAGTGGCAATTCAGCAAAGAGCGATTCCCTAATCCAAAAGAATACCTGAAAGACATGAAAGACCTTGGATACAGGGTTACACTTTGGCAACTTCCTAGTGTGGCAAAGGACACGCTGCACTATGAAACTGCAATAAAAAAAGGATATTTAGCTCAGGTTTCAGAAACTGACAAATCAGTTTCAAATTTCAGTGAAGTTGAATATGGTGGCGACATAGATTTTAGTAATCCAGAAGCCTATGAATGGTATCAGGGCCTGCTTGAGAATCTACTGAACATGGGTGTTGCAGCTATAAAGACTGACTTTGGTGAAAAGATAAATATGTCTGCACAATATAAAAACATCCCGGCTGCAATGCTTCACAACTTATATACGCTTTTATATCAAAAATCGGCCTTTGAAATAACTGAAAAAGTTAACGGCGACGGAATAATCTGGGCAAGAGGCGCTTGGGCTGGTTGTCAAAGGTACCCTTTGCACTGGGGCGGGGATGCTTCAAGTACCTGGGAAGGCATGGCTTCTACGATAAGAGGTGGGTTGCATCTAGGGCTTTCAGGCTTTGCGTTTTGGAGTCATGATATTCCGGGATTTTATGGTTCGCCAAACTTCAATTCTAGTTGGCCTGATGATGATTTGTATGTTCGCTGGACACAGCTAGGTGTATTTAGTTCACACATGAGGTATCACGGCTCGACACCGAGAGAGCCTTATCTTTATCCGAAAATCGCTCCAATCATTCGCAAATGGTTAAACCTCAGATACGCGTTGATACCTTATATTTATGAAGAAAGTCAAAAAGCAGTAAAAACGGGATATCCGATATTTAGAGCGCTAGCTTTTCATCACCAAGAAGACATGCATTCCTGGCATGTAGATGATCAGTATTACTTTGGAGACCATTTTTTAATAGCGCCCGTCCTTAATTCGGAAGGAATACGGGATGTCTATTTACCTGAGGGGGAATGGGTTGATTTTTGGACTGGCGAGAAAATCTGCGGACCTTTGGTATTGAAAAATGTGAGTTCGGAATTGTCTGAGATGCCTGTCTATGTCAAACTAAACTCAAAGATTAAAATGTATCCAGATATAGTTCAAAGCACGGATGAAATGGACTTAGAGAAGGCCGTCGAAATAGTGTTTGATGATACATTCAAGGGGGTTGTATTGCGATGATTGATGTTGAAAACCAATATTTAAATCCTATTTTAAGCGGTGATTATCCTGACCCATCGGTACTTCGAGATGGCAACGATTATTTCATGACGCATTCCGCATTTATGTATGGACCTGGTCTGTTGATTTGGCATTCTCAAGATTTAGTGAACTGGGAGCCTGTTTGTAATGCGAATGAAGGCTATGAGGGAAACATTTGGGCGCCAGACTTCATTAAGTATAAAGATACTTTTTACATTTATTATTATGCTGACGGCGCTAACTGGGTGATTTCTGCACCAAGAGTAAAAGGGCCTTGGTGCAAGCCTGTTAAAATTGATTTGTGGTATATCGATCCAGGACACGCATATGACGACGAAGGCAACAGATATCTGTTTTTTGACCGGCATTTCGTCAAGTTGAAGGATGATGGGATGTCTTTGGACGGGGAATTGATGGACTCATATGGCGGCTGGGAAATACCCGAGGATTATGTAGTAGAATACGGCTTTGGAGTTATGACGTATGAATCTTCAAAGATAACTCGTAAAGGCGAATATTATTATATAACCACCGCTCAGGGCGGAACAGCAGGGCCTTCGACAGGTCACATGGTTATATCTGCTAGAGCAAAATCACTTTTTGGGCCATGGCAAAACTCGCCTTACAATCCTATCATTAGAACACAACACAAAAGCGAGAAGTGGTGGTCAAAAGGACATGGTACTTTAGTTGATACGCCTGAAGGTGACTGGTACATCATGTATCATGCTTATGAAAAAGGTTTCCACACACTTGGCCGTCAGACACTCTTAGAACCAATTGAATGGACTGAGGATGGGTGGTTTAAAACTAAGGATGACACTGAACTAGATAAGCCAATCAAGAAACCCAAAGGGGCAGCCGTTGCAAACGGTATGCCGTTGTCGGGAGGTTTTGAAGGACCTGATTTAGGCCTTCAGTGGAGGTTTTTCAGAGAACGCGACAAGTCAAGATACTGCTTGGTAGATAATGCACTTCAATTAAAAGCTCAGGGATCAACCCTTGAAGACTCTTCTCCTATACTTTGCATTCCAATGGATCATTCGTATGAAGTGTCCGTTGATGTCGAAGTCGGTCAGGGGAATCAAGCTGGATTGGCTCTCTATTATAGTCCGGATTGTTTTTTAAGTATTGCGCTTTCGGAGGGCGAAATAGTCATTTCTAAGAAACCTGGGCGTGGTCTGATTAAGTCGAAAATTCCATTTTCGTCGAAAAAAGTTACTTTGAAAATTACGAACGACTGCCATGATACTATTTTTCACTACCGTGAACACAACGGCGTTTGGAAAAAAGCAAGCATTGCATTTGAGACTTCAGGATTTAATCATAACGTTTTCGATGATTTTGTAAGTCTAAGAGTTGGGTTGTTTTCCGCAGGAAAAGGAGCGGCAAGTTTTAGTGGTTTTAAATATATTGCGAGGTGACGAATTTGTTTTCATTCAAAGGGTCGAAGACAAAAGAAATTTCATTTCCTTTGGGCGGAATAGGGACTGGTTGTATTGGGCTTTCTGGAAATGGGAGTTTAATTGACTGGGAGATATTTAATAAACCCAATAAGGGAACTTTTCAGGGATTCACACACTTTGCGGTTAAGGCAGAGAGAATGGGTAAAGTAATTGATGCAAGAGTTCTCAACGGTGACATATGTCCTCCGTATACTGGAATGCATCATATGAAAGGGTTCAATGGATATGGATTCGGTGTCGACCGTGCAACTTTGTCTGGACTACCGCATTTTTCTGAAGTTGTATTTAACGGAGAATATCCGTTAGCAAATTTGCAATATGTGAACAGTTCTTTCCCCGGGGAAATCGGATTGCTTGCATTTAACCCGCTTATTCCAATGAACGACAAGGACTCTTCAATTCCCGCTGCTTTTTTTGAGTTCGAAATCGAAAACACAACTGACGAGGAACTGACATACTCTCTTGCGTTTGTACTTTCAAGCCCTTTTAAGGAAACGAAAATCAGCCGGCAAGAAAATAAAATATATTTAGAAAATACAAAGGACGACACCGGAAGTCATAAATATGGGAACTTTTGTATTACTTCTGACCATGATGAATTGAGTTTTCAGGAGTATTGGTACCGTGGCAGTTGGTTTGATGATCTGAATGTTTACTGGCAAGATTTCACGAAACCAGGCAAGTTTAAAAATAGAAGTTACTCTAATGTAGAAGAGCGAATGGATTCTTGTGTTTTGGCGACGCATAAGACTTTGGCGCCAGGAGAAAAAGGAAAAGTTCGATTTATTCTTTCGTGGAGTATACCGACATTTCAGAAGTACTGGGATCAGCCAGAGTGTAAATGCGATGGGGCGTGCGAACTTCCTACATGGAAAAACTATTACGCCACGCAGTGGAAAAACTCAAAAGATTCTGCGGAATATGCCTTGAATAACTGGCAGCGTTTATATGAAGAAACCCAATTATTTCATGATAATCTTTTTGATTCAACTGTTCCAAAAGAAGTGTTGGATGCAGTTTCGTCAAACATCTCAATTCTAAAATCGCCAACATGTCTGCGCTTGGAAGACGGGTCATTTTATGGATTTGAGGGTTGTTTTTGTGACGGTGGGTGTTGCGAAGGTTCGTGTACACATGTGTGGAACTATGCACAGGCGCTTCCCTTCTTGTTTCCGAAGCTGGAACGTTCTGCGTGATTTGGATTATAAATACAACATGCTGCCTGATGGCGGAATGTCGTTTAGGCTCAAGCTGCCTATAGGATCTGATAAATGGGCTTTTAGGCCGTGTGTCGACGGGCACTTTGGGGGAATCATCAAACTTTGTAGAGACTGGAAAATCAGCGGTCGTGATGACTGGATGAAAAGCCACTGGGACGCTGTAAAAAGAAACATCGCTTACGCATGGAATCCAGAGAGTACGGAGAAATGGGACTTGGATATGAATGGCGTGATTGAAGGTCGCCAGCATCACACCTTGGATATGGAATTGTTTGGCCCAAATGCTTGGCTTACTGGAATTTATTTAGCAGCATTAAAAGCGGCATGCGAAATGGGCGATTTTATTGGTGACACAGAAGCGACAGCTATCTATAGAAAACTTTTTGATACAGGTCGCACATGGGTCGATGAGAATTTGTTCAATGGTAAATTTTACTTTCATCAGATTAACCTTGAGGATAAAAGCATTCTAAACCAATTTGGCAGGACATCCGTTTATGGCAATGACGACATGATAAAAGCTTATTGGAATGATGAGGCTGGAGAAATAAAATATCAAATGGGTGAAGGATGCGCAGTTGACCAAGTTCTTGGGCAATGGCTTTCAAATGTAAGCTGCCTTGGAGAAATATTGGACAAAACACACGTCCGCTCTGCTTTAAAATCTATTTACGACAACAACTTCAAAAGCATGCGAGATTTCTTTAACCCCTGCAGATTGTATTCACTTAACGATGAAGAAGGTGTTATTATATGTTCGTGGCCAGAAGGTAGTAGACGGCCGGTTGTGCCAGCCCCTTACTCCGAAGAGACGATGAATGGTTTCGAATATCAAGTCGCGGTGCACATGATTCAAGAGGGAATGGTTGAGGAAGGCTTAGAAATCGTCAGGGCAATTCGAAATCGATATGATGGGGAAAGACGCAATCCGTGGAATGAGTTTGAGTGCGGAAGCAATTATGCCAGGTCAATGGCGAGTTATGCATTAATAAATGCGTTTACTGGTTTGGAGTTTGACTTTAGTGCGGGACATATTGGATTTAGCCCGATTCAAAGTAAATCTCCTGGTGAAGAGTTCAAGGGCTTTTGGTCTGTTGGCGAAGCATGGGGAAACATTGTTTTCAACGAAAAGGAAGGATTCATCAATATTGCTTATGGTAACTTGGATATTTGCAGTGTTTCTGTTCCGAAAGACCCAAAAGCAGTTTTTGTAGACGGTAAAGCTATACCTTTCAGCGTTGAAGAGGGAAGAGTGGTTTTTAATGAAACGCTCAGTGTTCAACAAAAAATCAAATTTGTATATTAGGGGAGAAAAATTATGAGTAAAGATTATTTTAGTATTAGTGAAAGAGACAAAGAAATTTTAAGAAATCTTGCTAAGCGCCAGGCTGAAATAGCCGCGCAACCAGTGCAGGAAGAAAAGAAGGAACTCTGGTACAAGCACAATTCACTTGAAATTACCCGTCCGCTGATTGTGTGTGATCCTGAAAACGGATGGAAAGAGATTATTGCAGACAAGGATTTGCTATGCGAAGGCGACTTAGCTAGAACATGGGAAGTAGCGATTCGAAGAGAAATTTTTAGCGGTGCAGAGATGAAGGATGACAAGGTTATTGAAGCAATATTTGAGGTTGCCCTCATTTATTCGGATAATGGGATGGGAATTAATGCGATTTTTGAGAGCCGAGGCGGTGGCGGAGCTTACCATTGGGACGCTCCATTAAAAGACTACAAGGACTTAAATAAACTTCATTTTCGAGAGATTTCAGTAGACACCGTAAAGTCCGCTAAAATAATGGCACTTGCACAAGATGTTTTCGAAGGTATATTAACTGTACGCTTGAATACCAAGTGGTGGTGGACATTAGGAATGACTCAAACATTGGTGTTCATTCGAGGGCTTGAGCAGATGATGTTTGACATGTATGATTACCCAGATGAATTACACCAGTTGATGGCGTTCTTTAGAGACGAGCATTTGAATTACTTAAGTGTACTAGAAAAAAACAACTGGCTAAGCCCAAACAATGATGGAACTCATGTCGGCTCTGGAGGATACGGATGGAGTCGTGCGTTGCCGCAAGCTGATTATGATGGAATTAATCTAAGAACAAAAGATATGTGGGGGTTTGGAGAAAGCCAAGAAACTAGTGAAGTTTCTCCAGACATGTTTGAGGAATTCATTTTTCCATATCAACTGCCGATCTTAGAAAAATTCGGACTGAACTGCTATGGCTGTTGCGAGCCGTTGGATTCTAGATGGCACATAATTAAAAAAATCCCGAATCTAAGAAGGGTTTCTGTTTCGGCATGGGCAAATAAGGCGGCAATGGCTGAAATGCTTGGCGGGAATTATGTTTATTCAATGAAACCAATGCCGACGCCTTTGGCCTACGCCAACATCGATGAAGACGCGGTGCGAAAAGAATTGAAAGAGGCTCGCGCTGTGACGCGTGATTGCAGACTGGAACTCATCATGAAAGATAATAATACGATTGGGAATAATCCTCAAAACGTCATTCGTTGGGTTGAAATTGCGCGGGAAGAAACACAAAAATAGAGGGGTGTTATTATGAGATTAGATTTTGATACTTACAAAGACAAGATGGCTGGTTGCTGGATGGGGAAAAACATTGGTGGCGTACTAGGGGCGCCGTTTGAAGGAAAAAGAGGTGTCTTTGATGTTGATTTTTATGTACAAGAATTGAACGGACATCCGCCTGCTAACGACGATCTAGATTTACAATTAGTTTGGCTGAACGCCGTTGAAGAATATGGCAACGCAATTAATGCTTCGATCCTTGGAGAATACTGGCTTTCGTTTATCATTCCTAACTGGGTGGAATATGGTTCTGCAAAAAATAATTTAAGAATGGGAATTGTACCGCCTCTGTCGGGTTATCTGGAAAACACATACAGAGATAGTTGTGGCTGCTTTATTCGATCTGAATTATGGGCTTGCATCGCGCCAGGAAACCCTCAAATAGCTGCCAAATATGCTTATGAAGATGCGATTGTTGATCACAGTAGCGAAGGTATGCACGCTGAAGTTTTCTGCGCCGCTTTGCAAAGTGCGGCATTTGTAGAAAAGGATTTTTATCAATTAATTGAAATTGGATTATCTTTTATCCCGAAGGATTCAGGAGTTACAAACGCTGTGCGTGTGGCACTTCAAGCATATAAAGAGGGTGTTGACTTTAAAGAAGCAAGAATAAGAGTACTTCAAGCTGAGCAAGGTTCGTTTGGTGTGCAAAATACTCGCCTCGAGAATATTCCGACCGATTTGCCTCCTGGAAAGCCTGGATACGACGCTCCTGGAAATATTGGGATTATGATCATTGGTCTTCTTTATGGGGAGAATGATTTCGGCAAAAGTATTTGTATAGCAAATAATTGTGGTGAAGATACAGACTGTACTTGTGCGACGCTTGGTGCCTTGCTTGGAATAATCAACGGCAGGCAGGCTATTCCTCAAAAGTGGGTGGAACCGATTGGAGATTATATCAGTACTTGCTGCATCAATCGGTTAGAAGGCGGCGTTCAAATTCCAAATACAGTTACCGAATTAACAAATCGGGTGCTCAACGTCACGCCGAAATTTTTGAAAAAAGGAAAGTGTGATTTTTCAGATTGGAAAAACGGATATTCTATTGAGGTACTGCAAGGCGATGATTTGTATTGCACTGGAGATGACTTATACATTGAAGGAATTTCTTATTCTGCAGAGCTTGAAAAAGGAGTTTCGGAGTTTTACAGGTGGGGGCATCATGGCGTGAATTATAAATTCCCCGCTTTTGAAGCAACGTTGGATTATATAGATCATCCTTATGTCGCATTGAATCAGCCTAAAAAAATGAAGTTGAACATAAAGGATTCGAATAATAAACTTGGAGACCATAGCCAGAAATGGGTCACAGTGAAATGGTATACACCGGAAGGAGTTCGGGTTTCTCCGAATAACGAGTGTTGCGCATTTATCCAAACACTTTATAAGAGTGAAGTAAACATCGATTTTGAAGTGTTGTGCGAAAAAAGTCAGGGTGGGAAGATTGAATTTATAATTGATATATCTCTCAATGGACGACACTCAAACGGACAAATCAAGGTCGTACTGATATCTTCAACTCAAGGAGCGATAATATGATTGCTGTAGATGTAAAAGCAAAGTGGATTTGGCAAAAAGACAATACAATCCCAAATGATATCGTTGTCTTTAAAAAATTTTTTTCTACATCGTACCTTCCGGAAGAAGCAATTGCTTTTATTTCAGTCGATACAAAATACTGGCTGACTATCAATTCACAAATGGTAGTATATGAGGGCGGACTTTTTCGGGAAAGCCTTCCTGGATGCGGTTATGCGGATAAAATCGATATTGCG
>Ga0194063_10000559_pt1 | contig 26766 bp, 20 predicted proteins | sample SepL3720m_MetaG_FD_155459 | JGI IMG/M metagenome (GOLD analysis project Ga0194063, IMG submission 155459) | Anoxic zone freshwater microbial communities from boreal shield lake in IISD Experimental Lakes Area, Ontario, Canada - Sep2016-L373-20m | ecosystem: Environmental > Aquatic > Freshwater...
GCCGCCACCGTGCCGGGCGGAGCGTTCTCCATCACCGCATGGGTTGCGCCGCAAGAGTATTCATGGAATCTATCAGCCATCGTCAACCAACAGGAGGATTTCAAGAAAGGCTACTTTTTCGGGATCGATCATACCGGCAAACTGGTGGGTGGAGTGGTGATGGAGGATGGTTGGAAGCAGTGTGTTTCGGATAGTTCCCTTCCATTGCTGGAGTGGGCGCATGTGGTGATGGTTTTCGATCCCGCCAACGGGATTCGACTCTATCAGAATGGCAAGCCGGTCGGTGAAAATCGATTCGCAGGCAAACCCGTATTCGCCAAGGACAGCCCGATCACGCTTGGCAAGACCCAGATGCCGATGACTCCGGCCAATACCGAACGCGCCACGAGCAAGGCCTCCAAGAGTTGGATGTATTTCGATGGCTTGATCGACGAAGTCGGTATCCATGACAGCGCTCTCGGCGCCGACGAGGTCTCGCGCATGCATGATTCCGCGCACATCGCCACTCCCCGTCCGCTGAAGTTCCGCAAGCTGCCATCGGGCACGGATGAACCGAGGCCGTTCGGCGCCTATTATGCCCGACTCAGTTTTTCGCCCGGTTGGGACGCCCGCTGGAAGGGCAGCGAATTGCCCGACGTCGTTGTGCGCTTCGATGGCAGCCCGGTGAAACTCGTGTTCTGGCGCGGCACCGGCTACATCCCGGCCATGGTCACCGAAAACGGAATCTGGATGAGCGACCAGAGCGGCGAAAATTTCGGCACCGGCGAATGTTACGAAGCCATGGGCGACAAACAGTGCCGCTACTCACACGTCCGCATTGTCGAGAATACCCCGGCTCGCGCAGTGATCCATTGGCGCTACGCCCTCGCATCGATCTCCCACAAGATCATGTATGAATCCGAAACGGATACCGGTGATTGGATGGACGAATACTGGACCGCCTGGCCGGACGGAGTGGTGGTGCGCAAGCAGGTGCTGTGGAGCAAATTCGCAAAACCGGGTGCCTATCAGTTTCAGGAAACCATCTTCTTCAACCAACCGGGTACCAAACCACAGGATAATGTCGAGGACGAGGCGATCACCTTCATGGACATGGATGGCGTAAGCGCCTCGTATTCGTGGAAGGACGGTGCGCCGAGAAAGTTCGACCAAGGACCGAAGTTCAAGCCCGTCGAGATGGTTCACACGAAATCCCAATACCGCCCCTTCAGCATCCATCATCCCGAGAGAGTGACCCATCCGTTCACTTTCGGTTGGATCAAGGGCTACTCGACCTTTCCCTGTTGGAACCATTGGCCGGTCTCTCAAGTCCCCAGCGATGGAAGAAAAGCCGCCGCTCCCGACAAGGCCAGCCACTCGTCACTCACGGCAGTCAATGGCGAACAGCAGAAACTCGAACTTTTTCCCGACGGTTCGGTCCGCGTCCGTTCGATCATGGGCATGACCAAGGGCCCGATCCAATCCGTGCTGCCACTTGCGCGCTCATGGAACTCCGCACCCGAGGTGATCTCCGTTTCCGACGGCTTCGTTTCCAATGGTTACGACGCCTACCAGCGTGCCTATCTGTTCGAGAAAAAAGGCCCGAGCGGGAAAGCGCTCGAATTCACGGTGGCGGCCAGCGAACACTCGCCACTCGTGAATCTCCCCATCGTGATCCGCAACTGGGGAACCGGTCCGGCCAAGGTTGAGATCGTCGGGAAGGATGCCTCCATTCAAGAAAAATGCCGCATTGGCAAGGTATCCAGTCTTGAAGGCGACGACCTTGTCATCTGGATCCCTGTGGAATCGAATGCTCCGGTCAGCGTCCGGATTCCTTGACGTCAGCAATCCAGTGGCGTAGCAGATTGTGAGCTTTCGCCAAAGAGTTGATATCAAAAGGTCAAAAAACTAACAAGATCATGTCCTCCACACAGTCTCCCGCAGGCCCCTCAAGGTCGGTTTACATCACCCTTGGAATCATCGTCTTGATTTCCGGATTCTGTGCGTTAGCCTATCAAGTGGTGTGGCTGCGCGAGTTTCGCCTGATTTTTGGTGGAGCTGCCCCTGCCGCATCTGCGGTCCTTGCGGTGTTTATGGGTGGCTTGGGAGTCGGAGGTGCCATGTTGGGAAAATGGGTCGAACGATCAACGAACCCGGGCCGGTTTTATGCATTCCTCGAAGGAGGCATTACCATTACCGCCCTGATCACACCGCTGCTGATGGCCTTGGTTCGCCATTTATACATTCAAACTGGCGGTATTCAAACACTGGGGCTCACCACCGCGACACTTCTGCAAATCCTGATGACCGCAGTGGTGCTTGGTCCGACCTGTTTTTTGATGGGCGGCACACTTCCCGCAATGCTGAAGATTGTTCAATCCGATGCGGATACCCATCGCGTGACCACGGCTGTGTTCTACGGGCTCAATGTGTGCGGCGCGGTGGTGGGTGCGTTCCTCGCTTCGTTTGTGATGTTGCCATCTGGCGGAAACTTGCTGACTTTATTCACCGCAGGATTTGCTAACGGCTGCATTGCGCTAGTCGCCTATATCACACTGCGCCATGATGTCCGCCTGCAACCGGCTCCTGTGACAACCGTCGCTGCGGTGGCGGCACTACCTGCCGAGCGGTCGGGAATTGCTCCGGCTTGGTTCATCTCCGCGGCAGCTTTCACCAGCGGATTTGTCTTCTTCCTGATCGAGATTGTTTGGTATCGTGCGTCCATTCCCTTGTTTGGAGGCTCGGTTTATAACTTCGGAATCATTCTAGCCATGGCGCTCGCGGGAATCGGTGCAGGCAGTCTGTATTTTTCTTTTTTCCTGAAACGCTTCCAACCCACCCTTGGGGCCTTTTCCGCCGTCTCCGGACTGTTGGCACTGTGCATCATCCTGCCCTTCGTCCTTGGTGATCATCTCGCCTATTTCGCCTTGTTGCTCAACAGCTTCTTCCGGCCGCGTTCGTTCGAGGGCTTGGTTTTCGGCTGGTCTCTGGTTTGCTTTATTCTGGTTTTCCTGCCCGCGTTCTTCTCTGGGATCCAATTCCCGTTCATGATTTCACTGCTCGGCCGTGGCGGTGATGGCATCGGCGTGCAAGTGGGGCGCACGTATGCGTGGAATACGTTCGGCGCGGTCTCTGGGGCGTTGTTGGGTGGTTTTGTGCTCATCCCAAAACTCTCCATCACCGGGGCCTGGCGGCTCGCCGCGCTGGCCGCCATCCTGCTATCTATCAGCTCTTTGATCCTGCGGTTCAGCAACCGGGATCGCGCCACCCGCGGCGGCCTATGTTCTGCGGCGCTAGCTGCCACCACCTGCCTTTTAGTGTTGCAAGCCGCGCTGACCGCCGCCGGGCCGTCCGCATATTGGCTTCACCATCCCATCGGCTATGGCCGGGCAAATCCTCTCTTTGGCCGCAGCCAGCTTGAGTGGACCAACTACGTAAGGATGGTCAACCGTTCCATCATCGAAGCCAAAGATGGTCGCGAAACCAGCGTCGCTGTGAACTGCGCCGACGAATATGGAATGCTTTCCAATGGTAAAAGCGACGGCTCGGCATTGGGCGACGGCCCCACCGTCGCTATGCTCGGGCTGGTCGGTGCGGCTCTTCATCATGGCGAAGTGCGAGATGTATGCGTTGTGGGCCTCGGTACGGGAATCACCGTCGGTTGGCTCAATCAAATTGAATCCGTCAAGCAGGTGGATGTCATCGAGCTCGAGCAGGCGGTAATCGATTTGGCCAAATATTTCAAGGGTGTGAATTTCGACGCCCTTGCCGCGCCCAAGACCCACATCGTCGAAGGCGACGCTCGTGAGGTATTGGTTACCCGGCCCAAGACCTATGATTTGATCGTCTCCGAACCTTCTAACATTCATCGTGCCGGGGTGGCCAATCTTTACACCCGCGAATTTTACACTTCGGTGGCTGCACGGATGAATCCGGATGCGGTGTTCTGCCAATGGGTGCAATCCTATGAAACCGACATCGGGTCCATCCAGCTAGTTGTCTCCACGCTGCGCTCCGTGTTTCCAAAAGTCGAACTTTGGCAAACTCTTGGCAGCGACCTTCTGCTGGTTTGCTCATTGGATCCCAAACCCTGGGACATCGATCTGGTAGCACCGCGCCTGCGCACCGAGCCCTTCAAAACCGCAACCCGCAATCTGTGGGGCACCACCACTCTCGAGGGATTTTTTGCTCGTGCCGTCGGAAATGCCGACTTTTCGAACCGCCTCGCCATGGAAGCGCCCGGCATCAATACCGACGATATGAACTACCTCGAATTCTCGTTTGGCCGCCGCCTTGGCGGCAATCAGACACCGGTTATTGCGGAACTGGCCCGGCGAGCAAACGAAAGTGCCGAGCTGATCCCACAGTTCACATCGCGGAACACTCCGTTCGATATCAATCAGTGGGCATCGGAATTCCTATGGAAGAGCGTCGTGTTCCGGACGCCGCATCTTCTACCTGCCCCCCCGCCCGGTCAAAAAGTATGGCCGGAAACGGTGATGCTCCAATTCGCGTTCCTTGATGCCGAACCGGGCCGTTCTCCCGCCGATAAAATGAAACTATGGCCCATGCCGGTGCAAACCGAGGCTTCCCGACTCTACCGAGCCTACCAGATGGCCGCCTCTAACCATCCCGAATTATCGAAGGAAATCGCACTTCTTCAGGAGTCTTGGCCCGTGGAGTCCGTGATCTTCCTGGCTTTGCAAAAAGAGACAGCCGGTGACACAGCGGCCGCCATAGACCTCTATTTCAAAGCCATGAAAATGGCCCAAACCCATTCTTTGGTGCGTCCTATATTTGTCCATCCAGCTTGGAAAAAACTGAAAAATCTTGTCGCTAAATCCTTACCCAAGTCCACCGATTTGCTGACCCGCTACTTTGAAATCGCGGCCACGCCTCACGCCTATTCGGCGGTTTCCGATACGCAGCTTCAATTAATGATGCTGCTTTCCACCGATCTGCCACTGGAATACAAAGTGCGTGCGGCCGAAGCCTGGGGAAAAACCCCTCCTTGGGACGAGAGCATTCTGGGTTTCCGAGAGAAAATCTTCCGCGAGGCATCACATCCGGACTTCGCGCAAGCCAAAGCGGATCTTGCGTTTTATCTCCGCCAGACCGGCCAGCAGGCCGGAGATGCCATTCCCAACGAACCGGAAAAACCTTGAGGAATCAATAGGCTGTCGTTGGTGACATCAGCCTGAGAATCCCTGTCGGGGAATATTTTTTTTGGTGTTTTTAGTTCTTTTAAAATTCCAGAAAATCGTTACATTGTCATGGAATAAAACCCGTTAGATTCGGGGCGCGCCATGCATCCAAAAAAAAACGGTATCCCCACCCGGGAAACGACGAACCATTCGGCACCGCCTTTGAAGGCGGAGGAAGCCGCGAGTCCGAACGTTTCTTGGCCGCCCTTGGACAAGCTGTATCCCCATTCCCAAGCGGCGGATCTGCGCCGGCAAGCGGAAGAACTCTTTCAGAAAATCGCCTTGGCATCGCCAAAAATACTGGAGTCGAAGACGCCCGAGGCCTACAATTCGATACTCCACGAACTACGGGTCCATCAAATCCAACTGGAGATGCAGAACGAGGAACTGCATCGGACCCAGGAAGAACTGGCGGCCTCGCAGGCACGCTTTTTCGATCTCTATGAACTGGCCCCGGTGGGCTATGTGACCGTCAACGAGCCGGGTCTGATCCAGCAAATCAACCTCAGCGCCGCCGCCTTGCTCGGTTTGCCGAAAAGGCCACCCATCCATCAGCCGATCACCCATGTCATTTTCCATGAGGACCAGAATACCTTTGATCAGGCCCGCATGAAGCTCCTTGAGACTGGAGAAATTCAGACATGCGATCTGCGGATGGCACGGGATGACGGAATGCCGGTCTGGGTGCATGTGACTCTCACCACCGCCAGGGACGCCGCTGGCGCTCCGGAGTTCCGCTTGGCGTTCAGCGATATCACCGAGCGCAAGCGGACCGAAGCGGCATTGGATGCGGAACACAAGCTGCTGCGGGAGAACGAGGCGTTTCAACGGGATATTCTCAATTCGCTCCCGGCGCACATCGCTGTCTTGGAGAGAACGGGAACGATCCTGGCAGTGAACGAGCCGTGGCTGCGCTTCGGTCGTGAAAATGGCAATTCCGATGTCAAAAAAATCGGCGTGGGAGCCAACTATATCGACGTCTGCCGTGCGTCCAGTTGTGAAGCGGATGCTTATGCCAAGGCGGCAGCTGACGGTGTGGAGACCGTGTTGGCGGGAATGCTGCCGCGTTTCACGCTGGAATATCCGTGCGACACACCCGAAGGTGCCCACTGGTTTAAGATGGAAGTCATTCCGTTGGCAGGGAAGGACGGCGGGGCCCTCGTCACACACACCGACATCAACGAACGCAAGCAGGCCCAGCGCTTGTTGGCGTGGGAAAAAAGCGCATTGGAATCGATCGTTGGTGCGGCGGCACCCGGCCAAGTGCTGGACCGATTAATGCACGGCCTGGAAACAGAACTCCCGGGAGCGCTTTGTTCGGTGCTCCTCCTTGATGCCGACGGAATCCACCTTCGACTCGGTGCCGCGCCCAGCCTGCCTGACGACTACAACCGTGCGGTTGACGGCATCGCCATCGGCACTGCAGTCGGCTCATGCGGCACTGCGGTGTATGAAAAACGAGAGGTCATCACGTCGGACATCGGCAACGACCCGTTATGGGTTGATTATCGTGACTTTGCCCTTGGTCACGGCCTGCGCGCCTGTTGGTCCACGCCTATCCATTGTAGCCAAAAGAAAATTTTGGGGACATTGGCCATTTATCATCGCGAGCCACATTACCCCACAGCCGCCGAGCTGGAAGTGATCGGGAGAGCGGTGCATGTGATTAGCATCGCCATCGAGCGTCAAAAGGCGGAAGGCAAAATCCTTCAATTCAAGATCGAACTTGAACAACGGGTGGAAAAGCGCACCGCCGAGTTACAGACCGCCAACGCTTCACTCACGGATTTCAAGGCCGCGCTCGACGAACACGCCATGGTTTCCATCACCGACACGGACGGCATCATCACTTATGCCAACGACAAGTTCTGTCTCGTTTCCCAGTATTCGCGGGAGGAGTTGATCGGCCAAAATCACAGCATCGTCAAATCGGGATATCATTCCAAAGAGTTTTTCCGCGAATTCTGGAATACGATCCTCAGCGGCCGGATCTGGAAGGGAGAGATCAAAAACCGCGCCAAGGACGGTTCCTTCTATTGGTCGAGCAACACTGTCGTGCCTTTCCTCGGTGAAGGTGGCAAGCCGATGCAGTATATTGCAATCCGCACTGACATCAGCAAACGCAAGCAGGCCGAGGAGCGCATTGGCAAGCTTAATGCCGCGCTGGAAAGCCGCGCCGCCGAGTTGGAATCGACCAACCACGAATTGGAGTCCTTTACTTATTCCGTCTCGCACGACCTGCGCACGCCGCTGCGGGCGGTGGATGGTTTCTCCCACATGGTGATCAAACACTACGCCGATAAACTCGATGACGAGGGGCGGCGCAAACTCGGCGTGATCCGTAGCGAGGCCCAGCGGATGGGACGGCTCATCGACGACTTGCTCGCGTTTTCCCGCCTAGTCCGCCAACCGATCGATCCCATGCCGATCAATATGGAAACCATGGCTCGCGAAGTCTTCGACGAACTGTCCACTCATAAACCGGAGCGTAAGTTGCGCCTCAATCTGCAAAAGCTTCCGCCCGCTTTCGGGTCGGAATCGCTCATCCGGCAGGTGTGGGTCAACCTCATCGGTAATGCCATCAAGTTCACCGATATCCGCGAGGACGGACAGATCGAGATTGGAACGCTGGATGGCACTGATGGCGGACCGATCTATTATATCAAAGACAACGGCGCGGGATTCGATATGCGCTATGCCGACAAGTTGTTCGGAGTTTTCCAGCGCTTGCATAGTCAGGAGGAGTTTTCAGGTACTGGGGTGGGTTTGGCGCTCGTCCAGCGCATCATTATGCGCCATGGCGGACGCGTCTGGGCTGAAGCCGAAATCGATCGTGGAGCCACGTTTCATTTCACGCTGCCAAATAAGCCGGAATGAACGCGCCATCGAAGAAATGCAACCGGTAAACCGGAATGCAATGGTAGGCCGCTATTGAAGATCACTGGGTCCCCGGGTCACGGGGCATGAGGTTTGGCCATCGGCATGATGACGGTTTCAAACCAGAACTTCTCAATCGTGGCCATCACCTTCTCGAATTCAACGAAATCCACCGGCTTGCGGATATAGCAGTTTGCATGGGCCGCATAGGCACGGGAAACATCCTCCTCAGCTTGCGAGGTCGTGAGTATGATCACTGGAATGCGCAACAGCAGCGGGTCGTTCTTGATCTCGTAAAGCACTTCATGGCCGTTTTTCCGAGGCATGTTGAGGTCGAGTATAATCAGGTCCGGTCGTGGTGCCTTGGCAAATTCGCCGCCACGCCGCAGAAATTTCATTGCCTCCTCACCGTTGACTGCGACGTCCAATACGGCGTCAATCTGGGTATCTGCGAATGCCTCGCGCATGATCACCAGGTCCGTGGTGTTATCATCGACGATTAGAATGTGGACAGGTTCTGTTTTCATGGTGTTTAGGGAAGAGTGCTAGGTTTCACTATATCAGAAGATGGGTGGGACCACAAGCTAACTGCTGGCAGGGTGAAGAAAAACGTCGAACCCTTGCCAAGAGTCGATTCGACCCAGATATTACCACCGTGTCGCTTGACGACTTTCAGGCAGATCGCCAGGCCCAAACCGGTGCCTGAGTATTCTTCCCGATTGTGTAGCCGCTGGAACAGGTGGAAAATGCGATCAAAATAGGATTTTTCGATACCGATCCCCTGATCGCTGACCGAGAACAACCAATGGTCTTTTTTTCGTTCTGCCCGTACACGCACAACGGGTGGTTTACCACCGCTGAACTTGAGGGCGTTGCTGATCAGGTTTTGAAACAAATGGATCAGCATTTGGGAATTGGCAAAAACCACAGGCAGTGATTCATGACTAACTGTGGCCTTGGTCGCCTTGATGGAATGGGCCAGATTGGCATACACTTGATTGAGAATGTCCTCGGTGTCCGTCGGTACAAGATTGGTAGCTGTCGCCTGTACCCTGGAGAGAGAGAGCAGGCCGTCGATCAGATTGCGCATACGTTGGCATGCCTCCACGGCATGCCTGATGAACTCGTCCGCCCGTTCGTCCAATTTACCCAAGTAGCGTTTTTCGAGCAACTGCATGCAACTGCTGACGGAGCGCAGTGGTTCCTGAAGGTCGTGGGATGCAACGTAAGCGAATTGTTCAAGCTCGGCATTGGATCGGGACAATTCCGCATTCATCTCCCTAAGGTAGTTCTGGCTTTCCAGCAACTCCGTGATGTCGGTTTTAACGGAAACAAAGCTCGTGATCTTGCCTTGCTCATTGCGGACCGGCGCGATGTTGGCATCCTCATGATAGAGACTGCCATCCTTGCGTTTGTTGGTCAAATGGGAGCGCCAGACCTCACCGCGCAGAAGGGTGGCCCACATTTCCTTGTAAAACCCCGGCGGGTGAACACCACTTTTGAGGATGCGGGGGGTCTTGCCTATCAGCTCATCACGCGTGTATCCGCTGTTCTTTTCGAAAGTTTGGTTGACGTAGAGGATGTGTCCTTTGATGTCGGTGAAGAAAATCGATTCCGAGGATTGGTCGATCGCGGAGATGAACATGCGCGCGTTTTCGCGTTCCTTCTGAATCTGCTCGTTCTCGCTCCTGAGAATCTCCAACTCCTTGACCAGATCCGCTTTCCGAATCTCCAGTTCACCGACTGCACTCAAGATGTCGTTCAGACTGTCACTGTTGGGGATTTGCTTTTGTGGCGTGGACCGTTGAGAAAACCCATGTGAGGAATGAAGGAAGGAAAACGACCGGGAAAGCCTGTGTGCCGTGGCAACCGCTAAACTCCAGATGGGGAATTGGTGCAAGGGACAGTGATTTGGTGCCGGGGTCATCGCAAAAATCCTTCAAACACAACAATAGCTTTTTGGCACGTTTTGCCAAGAATTTTCGTTGGGAAAATTTTGGCAAAAAAGATCGCTGTTGTCTCACAGGCTGAGTGTGACAAGTCACGAGTTCTTGAATATACAAGGTTTCAACGGCGTTTCGATGAAATGACGCTTGCGATTTGTTGAAGTTCAGGTGCCCGTCGAATCACTATGTTTTCCCCCGGCTTGATCGCCGTGAAATGCGCCGCCGACTCATTTAGTGTTTTTTTCCAACACCATCAGCGGCGTTTGCCAGCCTTTTGGATGGGTGGGATTGAGCCGCCGCATTCGAGGAAGAGACACTCTTTGCCATTGATCGCCTTGATGGTCATTTGCAAAGCCTCCTTCTTATCGAGCATCATGAGGGTGTTGGGTGTCCATAGCTTGATGTGGGCTATTTGGCGAAGTCCGCTTCAATTTCCTCAAGCGTTCGGCCTTTGGTTTCAGGTAGAATGAATGCGGAAAAAAGGAAATAGCCGAGCGTGCAGATAAACCAGATCGCCCACATCGCGGCGTAACCGTAGTTGCCGATGATTGGCAGGAAGAGGGATGTGGTGGCAATGGTCACACCCGCATTGGCCAATACGCCGATACCCATGCCGATCGAGCGTACGCGTGTGGGCAGAAGTTCGGCCGAGACCAACCACAGACACACGCCGGGGCCGAATGCAAAACCGATGATATATAGAATCAGGCAGGCGAAAATGGTGTGCCCTGTGGCCTCTGACGGCGCGTCACTGAATTTGGCTCGTAGGATTTTCAACTCTTGATTTCCATTCGTTCCTATCGGCGCTGCGATGGATAGAACCGGATCTGGCGAGTCACTACGAACGAGCATGGGCGCGTGTTCTTTGCCATTGATGGAGTATTGCACGCTGACCTGTGACGCGACTCCGATTTTTCCGGCGATTTCATTCACTGGAATTTTCAGGGCATTATCATGTACCAGTGATGATAGACGGGCTGTCACATCCGTGCGCCCGGCTTCCACCTTCCAGTAGGTGAAAACTCCGGTTGCCAGAGCCACCAGGATGATGGCCGTGCCGATCTTAAGCAGCCACTTGCGGCCAAGGCGATCAACTAACAGAACTCCGAAAATCGTGGTGGTGAAATTCGCCACCGCCAACCACACGCCGGTATGGGCGGCATCGCCCTCGCTCAAACCCGCTTGGTTCAACATGACAACCGGAAAAGTAAATACCGCACAAATGCCAGTGGCCTGATTGATACAAAGCTCCTGCGATCATCGAAATTGCGATGCCAAGCGTGATGCAGAGTTGAAACATGGTGGAGCTCAACCCCCGGATTCTCGCAGGCACGCACTCCGTCATGAAAACCGGAACCACCACCGCGATCATGCCCGCTGAAAGCCCTTGAAGTGTGCGGCCGAAGAACAGCGGCCAAAACCCTTTGGAAGTCACGATGATCGCCACGCTCACGACAAACAGAAATGCCGAAAGAATCAGCGTTTTCTTACGTCCTAACAAATCGGATAATCCTCCGCCTATCACCGATGATGCCAGTGCTCCGATCATGATGGCCGATGCCAGCATGCCGACCTCTGCCTCGCTTAGCTTGACGCACTTGTCCAGATAGAGCAACGCCGATGAAATGATGCCCAGATCGTAGCCATAGAGCAGGCCGCCGAGTGATGCGATGGAAACCAGAATGATCGTATAAATTTTTGAATTCATGATGGATTGGATGGATGATGGGATTATGCCCGAACGTAGGCCTTGAGAGTGGCACATTCCCGGCCGATTCCCGCGCCGTGCGGTCGGATCGTATAGGGACCAACGGCTGCCGGTACGATGAAGGTTTCCGCATAGTGAACCACGAATGGCTCGAATGCTCCTTCAGGACTTTCGACGATGGCTTCTTCGCCCTCGACCAGGTTTATGACATTCACACCACCACAGGTATGATGTGGCACGGTTTTCGTGAACCAATGGCGGCGGGTTTCTATGAACTCGCGTTCATGCAGTCCGGTGCGCTCCTCGCGCCAACCGTCGCCAGCTCCGAGCGCATCGATGCGGTTGACCAAGTGCTCGCGGGTCCAGGCGGTGGTGCGGGACCAATCGATGTTTTGCGCGCCGTGATCGAGGTGGATGGGACGTGGTTTTCCATCCAGTCCCAGACGTCCCCAATCCCACATTTTGAATGTGAAGATATAGGGAGTGGCGCTGATTTCGAGGACCATGGACTCTGCGCCGGAACAATGAACGGTGCCGGCCGGAATGAGAAAGTGATCGTGTTTTTTCGCAGGGAATCGATTGACGTAAAGCTCGTCAGGGAAGGGGAATTGGCCGGATTGCGCGGTTGCCAGATCGCGCATCATGGCTGAGGAATCCACTCCTTCCTTGAGACCAAGATAGACTTCCGCTTCGGGCCCGGCGTCCAGAATGTAATAACTCTCGTCCTGCGTGTAGTGCATGCCGAACTTCTCCTGGATGTGTTCGGTGAACGGATGCACCTGGAATGACAGATTACCGCCGCCCATGGTGTCGAGAAAGTCGAAGCGGATGGGAAACTCGGTGCCGAAACGGGCGTGGACGCGATCCCCTAATAAATCTACAGGTTGATCGAATACCAGATTGATCGATGGCATTTCGATGCGCAGGCCACCCAACACCAACAACAACGAGTTTTCCTCCGGCACACAATCGAAGCCCCACGCGTAGTTCACCGCCGAGCGGTCGAGGTCGCAGACTTCCTTCATCCACTGGCCGCCCCAAACGCCCGGATCGAAGAATGGCACCACACGGAAGGGACGGGTCACCGCAAGGGCCAGGCCGCGACGAACGGCATCTCCATCCGCCAGTTTAGGCTCGGTGCTTTGATGGGTATCGAGGAAATAGTCCGCCTTGCGCAATAACGGTTTTTTCCAACGATCGGCCACCCGCCAGTCGATGAAAAACGCGCGCTTGTATTTGAGGTTTTGGGCAAGTTCTGAATTGCTGACTCCGAGGTTGGAAATCTCCTTGCGACGCTGGCGCAATTGGATTTCCCAGCGCGCTAGATCGGCATACACAAGAATGTCCGGATCACATAACAGAGTGGCGCCAACACCTAACACAAGAACGACGCCTGTATCCGCATTTTCAATTGCACTCCGGCATTCAGAAATGAGCCTGGGATCGAAGAATTGAGGCAGATTCAATCCGCAGAGATAGCCGAACACCGGATCATCACCGCCGAGAAACGGATCGCATAGGCAATTGATATCAGCGTCCGGAAGCATCAAACCCGAACTTCGAACGGCCAGTGATGGCTTGATTTCATGGGTCAGCAATTCAATCAACGCGGCCTCATCCACACCGGGATAACATTCCACGGCGAGGATGGCCCTACCTGCTCCGCGTGATTTGATTGTATCCCGCAAACGTTGGCCGATCACAGGCCAACTGGCGACACACGTGCCGTCGGACGCAGGAACCGTGATGCATGGAAACTTGTCGTAATTGGTTTTTCTCATCAATTATAAGTGAATGGATTGTTCATCTAAAAGCCACTCGGCGGCGACGAGGGCGGATAGATCCCCAAGAGCGGATGCCTCTATCCTGACCTGCCCCCATGGAGTGTGGGCGTGCCGTCCGACATATTCACGGATTGCTGGAAGTATCACATCAGCGGATGCCATGATACCACCGCCGAAAATCAACAACTCCGGGTCATACGCATGAATGAGGCTGACGGCGAGTGAGGACCAAACCAGCAGGTTGTGATCGCGCAGCGCCATGGCGCAGGGGTCGCCGGCAACCGCGTGTCGGAAGACCGACGCGAAGTCGATCTGAGATTCGTTAGATAACGGACTATTCAAAAAACCGGGATGCGCGGTGGCCAGATCCAGCAATGAAAATGATGAAGCCTCGGCTTCGGCGCAGCCGACGTTGCCGCAGGTGCAGGCCCGCCCACCGTAGCGCACTGTCATGTGGCCGCCTAACACACCGGCCTGTCCGTGGACCCCGCGCAACACGCGGCCTTCCATAATGACAGCAGCCCCCAATCCGGTGCCGAGCGTCACCATCACCAGATTTTCCGATCCTCTACCCACGCCATACTGCCACTCGCCGATGCAGGCCATGCGGGCGTCGTTTTCGATGACTAGCGGCAGGCGGAGTTCCGCGCGTGACCATGCACGCAGATCGATGTCCATGGCATCATCGAATTTGCCATACGAATCGAGAATACGACCGGATTTATAATCAATGAGACTTGGAAACGAGATGCCCACGCCCTTGCAGTCATTCAACCTCAGTCCGTGCGTTTCCAGCTGGCGAAGCCACTCGGCTTTGATTACTGGCAGAAGCCGAGCGAGTCCCTGCTTTGAATTCGATGGCAAGATGCTTTGCTCCAGAACCCGTCCGCCACTGACGATTCCAAGCTTGGTGCGCGTTCCGCCGATGTCACAAGTTAATACGTTCATGGCAGGATTGTGAAAATCGTAAGGTTCATATCACTCATGGTTTGATTCGAAGTTAGAGCGGCCAGGCTTTGGGTATCTCGGCGGTAATTGGATAGGTCATTTGGGTTTGTCATAAGCATGTTTTCAGTAGGCGCCGAAGTCTTCGCAAGCGCGAATTATCGCGTCCACGTTTTCAGGAGGCGTGTCGCGACCGAGACAGCAACCGCTGCTGAGGATGAAGCGTCCGTCCGGCTTGCCCCGGAGGATGGCTTCCCTGGCCAATGCATAGACTTCGTCCGGCTTTGATTTCACCAGTGTGCTTGTATTGAGATTTCCTTTGAGGGTCATGCGACCTCCAAGGCGGAGCTTTGCCTGCTCGATGTCGACCTGCCAGTCAATCTCCGCTCCATCAGTGCCGGTTTCCAGCAGGCTTTCGAGGCTTTGATCCAGCTTGCCACAAATGTGCAGGATGGACGTCTTGCCAATTTCGTGAATGCGATCCACAACCTGCTTCTCGAAAGGCATCACAAATTTCCGGTAACTTTCACGTCCCATCAAGCTGTTCGAGGCAAAACCTTCGCCAATCCAAATGCAGCCAGGGTCCAGATCTTTCAATGCATCCACCCATTTAAGCGCGAATGGCACGCGTTGTCCAATCGCCCGCAACAGGGCATCTTCATCGTCGATCGTGCCGATCATGATATTGTTGACGCCGACCAGAAATGCCACCTGAGAAAACGGCCCGGTCACAGTGGTATTAATAAGATATTTCTCACGGTATTTTTGCGGGATTGCCCGGAGCGTCCGGAGGCAGGCCATCATCAGATATTCATCCGTGGCAATGCGCGGGTCGTCAAAACTGGTGATGTCGCACAACTCAATCGACCCGATGTCATTTTCGGGCACAATCCACGTCAAGCCGCCGACCGTCTTGACTCGATGCGCTCCATTGTCGCGGGAATGTTCCAGGATGATGTCGTCTGACAATCCTATATTGATGGAAACTCCGTCAATGTCGGGATGTCGGTCCAGGGTGGCGACGAGAGCGGCGGCGTAGGCTTCAGGATTGATAAAACACTCCGAGACAGGCAGTTTCGCGCAGGCGGCAGCGTAGGAGGTATCCACGAGCGGAACACATGGAACACGATCAGGTATCTTGCCGCTCAATGCGGCGATAGCTCTTTCTTTGGGTGTCATGATTATTATATAGGTGACTGTGGAATGAGTGGTTTTACCTCATGCTTCCGCATTATCTCGCGATACGATCCACACGTACGCCGTTGGGCGGAAGAGTCAATGATTTTTGAGCGCCGCCTGCGGTCGTGACGCTAACGGTTTCCTGCCGATCCGAGAGCGAACGGAGGGTGACGATCAGGTCGGTGGATTCCGACTTCACACTGGAGATGACGACGCTGGGGTTGTCGATGGTAACCGGTGGAGTGATCGATCGTGCTCCTTGGGTCGGGGTGCAGATGAGTGGTCGGGCCTGTTCGATACCGAAGCGATTCGCGGCGGCGGCATTGTAACCGGTGTTATGCGGGAGGATGCCGTAACGGAAGGTGAGCACGCCTTCCTGGCTGAGCGGGAAGTTGGTGTGCCAGTGGTTGTTGAGCGCCCATGAGTAGATAGTGCCGCTGGGTTGGAGCTTGCGAATCCAGGCTGGAGAGTTGATGGCGGCTCCGATGATGTTAGCGGTGATGGCGCCGGATTGAAAGGTGGGGGCGTCAAGGGAGGTCCAGGTGACGCCGCGCTCGGCATTGGAAATATCGAGCCAGCGTTGGAAGCAGATCCAGTTGCGGTTTGCTTCGGGGAAAAAATCCGCGTCCACCTCCGCGACGCCCCACGGGATGTCCATGCGAGTGCGGGGTTGCGGGATATCGAAGGCGAACCCGAAGTGGACGCCTTCCTTGGTGGTGGTGGCGGTTTTGTCGAGAGTGTTGATGATCTCGATCTGCGGTTGACCGGCGAGCAAGCGGACTTCGCGCCGGAGCCACTTGCAACCCTCTGCCTGGGATTCGACCAGTAGCGAGGCGAGCACGGGGCCGTTTTCCTTGATGGAAATTTTGACTTCGCTCGGGCCGGTGCCGAGCGTCACCGACGGCAGAGCGTCCGGCTTTCCATCGATGGCTCGTGTGGCATATTGCGGGCCAGCGGGCGCGGGTTTGCCGTGACCTAGCACATAGCGGTAGGTATTGAGGCGGACCGGCGCGGCTTGGTCCACAAATTCTTTACCGTCGCGGACCAGACTGATGATGTCGCCGGTGGTGGGGTCGAGTGTGACTTTGACGATGCCGTTGTCGAGGGTGGTTGGGGATATAGGTCCTATGCGTTCTATAGGTCCTATGGGACCAATAGTATAACTTCTAACCCCCAAAGCAGGCACATCTTTTGCGAGGAATACAGTTTCGCCGGTGGAGAGCGTCTGGGTGGAAATACCCTTCAGGGAGGTGATGTCTTTCGGCAGTGTCACCAGACCTGTGCGCGGCCATGAGAGCGTGTTGAAAACGGAGATGGTTTTTGATTGGGGTGCGGCGGTCGGTTTGAGCGCTTCGGCGAGCAGCGCTTCGCTACGGTCATGGGCGGACTGAAAGTAGTCAAACTTGACCTTGAGGATGTCATGGGTGAGCGGTTGGCGTTTTGGATCGGAGTAACACCAGGTGTGCTCGGAGCCCATCAGAACATTGCGCCAGGCTTCGTCGAAGTCGGCGCGGGGTGCGGGTTGGCCGGGGCGGAGCATGGACCAGAGGGTGTCGGCTTGGATCAGGCGTTCTTTCGCGTTGCGGTTCATCGAGGTTTGCTTGGCGGCGGATCCGAGGCCGTCTGACCAATACTCCGTGAATTCGCCGGTGCGCGTCGGGATTTTGCGGCCGTATTGTTTATCAAACGCGGCCATGATGTCGTGGGAGGAAGCGATGACGATTTTGGGGTATGCGTAATCTTCGTTCCAGCTTTTCACGGCGTGGGGGAGATCCGCGTCGATGGGCATGTTATCGGCCATTGCCCATGACATGGGGAAGATATCGTAGGGATAGAGCGGGTCTTTTTCCAAGCTGGCGAGGGTCTTCCATAAGTAGCCGTCGATGAAATTGGCGCGTGGATTGTCCGACTTGATCACGGCGGGGAGCTTGCTGCGGTCGGTTTGCCCCATCATGGCCGGCCAGTAGAAGTGGCCCTTGAGTTGGGCACCGGGGACATAGGATCCGGGCTGGATGCAGAGGACTTTGGATGTGCCGTCGGGCCCGATCCACCAGAAGGGCCGGTGGGAGATTTCCATCGAGTGGCCGGTGCGATCTGAACCGTTGTTGAAAATGAGGACATAGGGGATGCCGTGCATCGCTGCGGCGGGAATAACGCCCCAGGACATACCGGGAATGTCCACCTGCATCAGGGTGTCGAACTTTATTCCTGTTAGTTTTCCAATCTGCTCCGAGGGGGCGAAGAGCGCGGCAAACTCCTCGTCGGCGGAGACCGAGGTGTTGTCATTGATGTAGCTGGCGCCGATGTTGATGATCCCGGCGCGGATGGCGTCGAGCATGGCCTTTTTTTCCTCTTCGGTGCCGGTGGTGAGGAGGCGTTCGGCGGGCCAGGAAACTTCGGTGTCCCAGCGGAAACGAGCTTCCGGCGGATAGTGCGCGGTTTCCTTGGCAAGCTTGATGGCCTCCATGATGTTGCGCTTGTGTATGAACTCGACATTTTCATGAGTGTTGGTGTAGCCGATGTCCACATGCGAGTGCGGCAGCAGATAGACGGTCCATTGGCGTTGCGAGGGGACCATGATGGTGTTGCGGATGGCATGTTTTCCGGAACGGACGGTGATGGAGACCTGGGCCTCGCGGTCTACTGCAACGCCCGGTGGTAGCAGAATGGATTGTTCTGTGATTTCTTTGGGGACGGCGAGATGAACGGTTTCTATCGCTATTCCAGCGACAGCGATATCAACTTCGGCAGGGCCGTAGAGTTTACCACCGACGAACTTGATCTTGATTTCCCGACCCGGTTGACCATCCGGGCGGTGGCGGTAAACGGCTTGCGGCACGCATTCCATATCCGTCGGGAATGGCAAATCCATCTCTGCCACATCCTTGGTGGCGACCAGACTCACTTCACTGGGACCAGAAACAGGGACGGCAAAGACCTGAACCGAAGCCAGAAGCGTGGCGAGCGTGGCGAGATGTTTGATCATGGTTTGATATAACTATGTTGGGATGAGTCAGAACCCGAGGAACGGCATCCGCAAACTTGGGAAAAGTGGAGAGCGTAGATTTGCGAACGCATGTGGGTGCAAAAAAAGCATGATCCTGAGAGCGGAATTGTCAATTGGCCAAAACCAATATTTTACGTCACATGGATTAGCTAAACATATTCAGGTTTGGCTTTGACTTGTTATTGATGCCTTATTTTGCGTCATTTTTCGTCTTTTTTCTTGTTGTGATTTCCATAACACGGTATCGCATCTCATCGTTTGACAAGATGCCGCTCTCCGTCCCATTCCGCCATGTTCTCCGCCCGGCCAATCACGAGTTGGCCGAGTGGATCCATGTGACTTATGCGGGCTGGGTCCAGGTTGAGGCCGGGAAGAGGTATGACAATCCTCCCCCGGCGACTCCAGCGTTTTTCCGGTATCAGTGGAGCGAGGGTCGGACGCTGCCGGAATTCTGTTTGATTTTCATCCGTGAGGGGCAAGGGGAATTGGAAACACGCTGGAAAAAACAGCGCATCTCCGCCGGCAGCGCGTTTCTGCTCCGTCCCGGAGAATGGCACCGCCACCGACCGCTTCAGGAAACCGGATGGACGAACTTATGGATCACCTTCAATGGTAATCTGGCACGTGACTGGATGCGCCGCAATTCATTCCACCTCCAGCACAATGTCGCTGTGATTGAAAATCCTCCACTGTTCCTCGCGCAATTCGAGAGATTGCTCTCTAGTATCCACGACTCGCCTGCTGAGAATTCCCACACTTTGTCGTGTCAATTGATAGGACTGCTTTCCCACCTGCTAGAGGAATCATCCGGCGCAGAGTCGCACAAATTCCATGAGGATGAACTGGTGTCCAGGGCATTGGCCTTCATTTGGGGAAATCTGCTGGAATCTGTGAACGTAGCTGATGTGGCGAATTTCTTGGACTGCGGGCGTCGGTCGTTGGAACGACGATTCAAGGATGGCACCGGACGAAGTCTTCTCGAAGAAATCCAGACATGCCGCATGGATCGCGCCAGACGCTTGGTTGTGGATACCATGATGCCATTGAAGGAATGCGCGACTCGTTCGGGATTCAACACGTGCGAACACATGCGGCAGGTATTCCAGAGACAGTTAGGCATTTCACCCGAAACATTCCGCAAGCAGGGTGGTTCCACCAGATCCATGCAGGAGTGACCCAATTAAGAGTCGCCAAAACCTGGAGCGCGTGTGGAATCAATGTCGTTTCGAGCGGGCGAGCAGGCCGTATTTGGGGCCGAAGAGAAAGGCGATCAGGAACATCAGGCCCAGCACGAGCACGATCAACGGACCTTGTTCGATGTTGAGCCACCAACCGGCCAGCACGGCAAGGACTGCGGCGAATCCGCCTAACAATGATCCGCCCCAGAACATCGCGTTGGTCGAGTCCGTGAGCAGATAGACCGTGGCGGCGGGCGTGACGAGCAGACCCAGCGCGAGCATGCAGCCGACCGCCTGAAGGGACGAGATGAGCACCACGATGAGCACCGCCATCAACAGGTAGTTGAGCGCGCGGACCGGCACCCCGAGCGTGGCCGCCACCTCCGCGTCGAACAAGGTCATCAGCAGTGGCCGGTGAAGAGCTGTTAGAATTCCAAGTGCACCGAAGGAGATCCAGAAGTTCGTCCAGAGGTCTCCGTTTCGCAGGCCCATGATGTTGCCGAAGAGCCACTCCTCCATTTCCTGGTTCACTCCAATGCGGCGGAGCAGGATGATGCCGCCGCTGAAAGCCGCGGTGTAGAGGATGGCAAGCGCGGAATCCTGATCGAGACGGGAACCACGCGAGACGGCCAGCGATCCCAGACCGATGAGCAAAGCAGCGAAGAGGCTGCCGAGAAACGCGCTCCATTCGTGCAAACCCGCCACCAGGATGGCCACCGCGATGCCCGGAAGCAGGGCGTGCGAAAGCGAACCCACCTTGAGCGCGGATTTTTTCAACACCACAAACGCGCTGGCATAACCGTTGGTGAAACCGATCATGAGCGCCGCCAGAATCGCACGCTGGTTGAACGGATGCTGCAGGGGTTCGAGAAGCCAATCGATCATGCGACCTCCTTTCCATCGCCCTTCAGCGCACCGAAGGTTTCCTCCAGCAGAGCCTCGGTGAACACCTCGTCTACGGTTCCGAACGCCACCGCCCTACGTCGGAGCAGCAGCACCTCGTCGTAGATATCGCGCACTGTGTCCATGTCGTGGTGGGATGCGATGACGAGCCGGCCCTCTTTCGTTAGAGTGCGCAGGGTTTCGGCCAGCGCGGACTTCGAGTTGCGGTCAAGGCCGGTAAATGGTTCATCCAATAAAAGCACATGTGCCTCCTGCGCCAGTGCGCGGGCGAGGAACACCCGTTGCTGCTGGCCGCCGCTCAGTTCGCTGATCTGCCGGTCCGCCAGATCATCCAGTCCCATCACCGAGATCGCCCGGCAGATCGCTTCGTCGTCGCTTTTTGAAAACGGCCGCCACCATCCCGCTTGTGGGTAACGGCCCATGGCAATTACGCGGCGCACGGTGATGGGAAAATTCCAATCCACATTCTCTCGTTGCGGGAGGTAGGCGATTTCACGACTCCATTTGGCCACCTTCGATCCGCGCCAGAAGATCCGACCACCCGCCAGCGGGAGTAATCCGGCGATGGCCTTGAGCAGCGTGCTTTTGCCCGCGCCGTTTGGGCCAATGAGGGCCACACAGGCACCACAGGAAGTGGACATTGAAACTCCCTGAAGTGCCTCGATTCGCCGATAGTGGACGCTGAGATCCTCCACTCTCAACTCGTGATGGTGGCCGCAGTGGGCGCAGGAATCGTGGAAAGTGGACATGGGATCAGTCGTGATGATGCGGCCATTCAAAGCGGAGGATGTCCCGCGCCCGGCCGGTTCCGGTGATAAAAAGGGTTTTCTCCTCCAAGTCATCGGGCATTGTGGTTAGAAACACAGCGGTCTCCATCGCCGCATCGCCGAAGTCGACGGCCAGCTCCAATTCGCAGACACCGTGATCGAGCACCAGATCCACATCGTGTTCGGAGACGCCCGTCTGAATATTGGTTAGATCAAGAAGCGGGATGCCTCCGGGTAGACCGAGGGTCGCCTTCCGCGCAGGTGCGAGCAGCTTGAGGCGCAGCACGGCGTGGGTGGTGGAGACGCAGCCGTCCTTGATTTCCACGGCAGGCGTTGCGACCACGGGAGGGGCGGAGGTCAAGCGATGGAGCGGCACGGCGAGCACCGCAAGACCGGCCATTACGGTAGCCGTTCCAGCCAACGGAGATGCGAAGAGCTGGGAAATTTTCATGGAGTGACAAGTCCTTTGGTGATGGCGTTCACGTTGTGGCGGATGATCGCCTCGAAACCCGCATCGTCGCCCGTGCCATTGCCATCCGCGATGAGCGGATCGCCCAGACGGGTTCCGGTGGCCTTGACAATGGCGTCCAACGATTTTCCGCTGGTGTTCTTTTCCGGAAACAATGCGAGCACTGCGGCATTCTTCACCGACTCGATGGTCTTCGCTTGTTCCTGGGGAGTGACATTCTGCTCCTTGGTGAGGCCCGCCACTGCGATCACCTCGAATCCGAACTCCTTGGCAAAATACGCCAGCGCGTTGTGGGAGGTTACCAGTTTTCTGCGCGACGATGGCACCTTGGCCAGCTCCAACTTCGCCCATTTTTTCAGGTCATCCAGACGTCGTCCGTATGCGATGGCATTGTCGGTGTAGTAGGCCTTGGCGTCCGGGTCTTTCTCCGCGAGCGCCTGGGCCACCACTCGTGCGGCACGCCGCATGTTGTCGATCCCATTCCACCAGTGCGGGTCGATCACACCGACACCATGACCGGGACAACAGGTGTAAACCGCATCCTTGCCGATGGTTAGAGAAGGAATCGTCCGGCCGACCTCCACCACGGTGACGCCACCGAGATTGGATTTCAACCGCTCCAGATAAATTTCCATGTTTTTGCCTGCGGCGAAAACAATGACGGAAGACTGCATTTGTTTCATGTCCGCAGGACGTGGTTCGAAGCGGTGAAGATTGCCTCCTCCACCCGTTAGGTCATGGACCTCTACGTGGTTTCCACCCACCTGGCGTGCCAGATCCGCCATCAGCGGATGCAGGGCGGATACCTCCACGGGCGCAGCCCACGCAAGCGCGGCGGCCAACCCGAAGAATATCCATGCACACAGCGGTTTCAACACGCCGGGGAGGCTGGGGCAGCTTTTGGGCAAATGCAAGAAAATTGCGTTAAAAGAACCTCACTCAATCCGTCAGGGCGCAATGGCGGTAGAGAAATTGGCGCTGAAAATAGCATATAGGTAAGCTCGAAGCTAAAGGATAGGCAGGGACCGTCTCTCCGAGCGGTCCATGCGCATGAAATGCGAATGGGTAAGTCGGAACGGCTTTTTTATTCTCTGTCCATTCACGCCGACCGCTCGGAGATCGGTCCCTGCCCTAGTTCGAGGACCATTCGAAAGCCCGGTTCAGGGACGCTGTTGGCGTGGCTTGAATGTGATACGCAGGGTCTTCTGGGTGACGGCGGGTGCTGCTGTGCCCGTCGCGGCATCATGGTTGGCACGGGTCATGGGAATGGTCACGGTGCCGGTGCTGTTGGGATCGAAGGATGGATCACCAACAGGCACCACGATGTCGAACGGTTCATCCCCGGTTTCAGTTAGTCCGAGATCGTGATCGATGAACTGGCCCCAGCCATACACCCAGCTCGACATCGAGCGGGAGTTCGGAGCGGTCGTGGTCAGGGTGGAAACCGTGTTGCTCACCAGTCTCGCGCTCGGACGTTCCTGGCCGGCTGGTGAAGAAACTGTGTCCGCATAGGCTGCGGGAGCCCAGCGAAGTAGGCACTGGTTGGAGGCTCCCCATGAGAAATGGAATGGATTGTTTCCGGTGCCATCGAGCGAGGCGGGTGGTGTTCCCGGTGCGGGTCCGCGAACGAGATCGGGCTGCAATACTACGGCTTTCGGAGTAAGTCCGGCGAGCGTGTCCTTGTTGAAGAAGAACACGTTGTCCTGGATCTTGGTAATCGAGGTGTTGCGGCGGATGATGTCTGATAGACGGGTTGCCTGCAGCGCGGCAAGTTGGCGGCCGCCGAAGTTGCGCTCATACCAGTTGTTGTCACCGTCGCGGGTGCGCTCGAACTGATCGGCAATGATGCGTTGGAAGGTCGGTCCGACACTGGAGCCGGGAAGATGATCCTCCGCGAGACCGGCGACCCAGAGGTCGAGCGAATCCAGATTTGGGTATAATGACAGCAACTTCACCTGCATGGATGAATCCCGTGTGATCTGGGAAACATTCGTCACGGGAGGCAGCCCATAGGCTTTACGCACGGTGTTGTAATCGGCGAGCCCGTGATCGCGGCCGCGTTGGATGTTAAGCGACGCAAGATCGAGACCACCCGCTCCGGGAGGGCCGAAGAGGAAGTTGCGAAGTCCTTCGACCAATTGAGTGTCCACTTCCTGGGCATTGTCGGTGGCGAGGTATTTCAAGATCGGATCGGGTCCGGTTTCCTTGATAGGAGTGGGATTGAAGAAGGCAAAGGCCAGCGGCAGTCCGTCGCGGATCGGATTGCCATCGTTGTCAAGGAACTCCACGTCGTCATTGATCAGCGAGTGACCGATCCGATAAGCGGCGGTGGAGAACTCGTTGGCGATGCCTGCATTGACGTTCGGATTGTAACCGCGATAGGGCTTGAGCGCCTTGTCTCCCAGCAGCGCGGGGAGGAACTCGCGATAGGTGATCACCTGGACCTCTGCGGTGACGATCCGTCGCGCCTGCTGATAGATCTGCTCGTCATTCAGGCGTGGATCCGCGGCGGCAATGGCGGCGGCGATCCGGTTGTGCTCGCGAACAAAAAGCGTGTGGATCGAGGCAAGCTCGATATTCTCGTTGGCGCGGACATCACCAGCGAGGAACAGTTCTGCATCGGGCACAATGTTGGCCGTGGCGTTCGCAAATCCTTCCGTGTTCAGCGGCGGGAGGTTTCCGTTGCTGGTTTTCAACGCTCCGCCTTTGAAACTTCGGAGTGCGTTGGCGCGTTTGGCGTCGGAGCCGTAGATCATCGAGCCATCCAGATATGAGGAGATCACCGTGGTTTGCTGGCGGGGATTTTGCATGCCGACCCGTAGCACGAAATCGTTATCCCCGGGCTTGAGTGTCACAGGTACCGAAAAGTTGCCGTTGGGATCCAATGGAATCGGCCTGCCGTTGAAGGTGGCGGCGATCCGCGACACTGGATAGATATCGTGGGACACCTTTCCCCGCACAAAGGTTTGCGGGCTGCTGACCACGCTGCCGTTCGGCGGGCCGACATTTGCTATGGATGCCTCGGGTGCGGCATGGGCGATCACAGATGCAAACGGACCTGCGGCGATGATGGTGTTTTTCAGGAGTTTTTTCATGGGAGTTTTATGGTTGAATTCAAATAACGGTTAGTTTCAAAAAATTGCTTTTGAGAGAGGGCCTCAGATCAAGCCGATGTGAGACCCGGAAGATGTGAAAAAGGTGATCCTATTCAGGCGGCGGACCTTCAGGTGGCAGTCCGTCTGGTTCTCCATCGGGTGGTGGTGGCGGGCCTTGTGGAGGACGGAGCTCGTCCCGATCCAGCTTGCCATCGCCATTTTTATCGAGCGTTTTGAGGGACTCGGGAGCGGCTTTGAGTTCTTCCGCGGATATGGTGCCATCCTTGTCGGTATCGAGCGCGATGATGAGCGGGGGAACCGGGCGCATGCCTTGGGGAGGCGGACCTTGGGGGGCATCGCCCTGCGGGGGCGTGTCTCCGGACCCTGGCTTCGGCGGGCGCATTTCATCCTTGGTGATGGTTCCGTCGCTGTTCTTATCGAGCTTGGCGAGGGCGGCGGCCGCGTTTTGGATTTCCTCCGCTGAGAGAGCTCCGTCGTGATCGGCATCGAAGAATGCGAATGGTGGCGGTGGCGGCGGACGTCGTCCATCGTCAGTGCCGGAAGGTTGGGCTGATGCACTTGCGATGGCGAGTAGGGCGAGTGTCATGTGAATCGTTTTGGTTTTCATGATTTCGTGTGGTTTGGTTTTGCGTGGTGTTCCTTGATTCTCGGAATCACAAGTTCATCAAAGCATGCGATTGTGAAGCAGGTGTGTGGAGGTGCTCACAAAAATGTTAAGTTTTTGTAAATCCTGTGGACCTCTCCCCGGTAAGACGGCTAAAACGGGTGCAACGATGGAACTACCGAGTAAACCCAGGCTGTTGGTGGTGGACGATGACCGCAAGCTCGCGGGCCTCATCTGCGACTACCTGACGCCGATGGGCTACGAGGTCGAACTCCGTCACAATGGTCCGGACGGTCTCGCCGAAGCCATCGCGTCTCCTTACGAGGCGGTGATTCTGGATGTGATGATGCCGGGCATGGATGGATTCGCGGTGTTACGGGAGCTCCGGAAAAAATCCGATGTGCCGGTGCTCATGCTCACGGCGCTCGGTGATGAGGCGGATCGCATCGTGGGTCTTGAGATTGGAGCGGATGATTACCTGCCGAAAACGTTTTCTTCCCGTGAATTGCTGGCCCGCCTGCGCGCGGTGACGCGCCGGAACCGCATCCGTGTGGAGGGTGGCGCCGTCAAGGAGCTCGTCGCCGGGCCGCTCCGCCTGTGTGAGGAGTCCCACACTGTGGTTCTCGATGATTCGCCGTTAGATCTGACGACGCTTGAGTTCGCGATCCTAGCCGCATTGCTCAAATCCAAGGGGCGCGTAAAAAGCCGCGAGCGACTGATCGAGGAAGTTTCAGAACGCCGCTTCGATGTCTTTGATCGCTCGATCGACGTCCATGTTTCATCGCTCCGCAAAAAACTCGGTGACGACGCGAAGAGTCCCCGTTTCATCCGAACGATCCGAGGAATCGGCTACACACTCAATGAACCGGAAAGGCCCGACTTGCCATGAAGAGCTCCCCTCGATTTCCCCTGTTAGCAAAGGTGCTTAGCTGGCTCGTGCTTCATCTTGTCATCCTGGGGCTGGCATTTTTCATTTTCGTCCGTTGGCAACTCGGGCTGGGGTTGGATTCGCTGCTCAGCGGATCCGCCGGTGACAGACTCGGCGCATTCGGCGATGCGGCTGCTGCCCGGATTGCCGAATTACCCGTGCGGCAGTGGAA
>Ga0194063_10000560_pt1 | contig 26735 bp, 12 predicted proteins | sample SepL3720m_MetaG_FD_155459 | JGI IMG/M metagenome (GOLD analysis project Ga0194063, IMG submission 155459) | Anoxic zone freshwater microbial communities from boreal shield lake in IISD Experimental Lakes Area, Ontario, Canada - Sep2016-L373-20m | ecosystem: Environmental > Aquatic > Freshwater...
TTGCGCTGATCGCGGTGATCGTGCCGATGGCCCAATTCATGACGATCTCGGTATCGCAGACCGACATGGAGACGGCCACGCCCGCAGGCTGGGTGTTCGGACTGGTATTCAGCCTGATCCTCGCGGTTGCGGCGATCCGCGCGATTTCGCGATACCAACTGGTCAGCCGCCAGTCGGTGGTCATTCTGTTCTGTATGCTCTCCATTGCGGTGCCGGTCATGAACCTGGGCCTGGTTCGTCCGTTGTTCCTGGCCCTGTACGCCGTCCAGAAAAACTTTGTGCTCTACGGCAATAATACCTACCGGATGGCGTATGAAAACGAGTCCTCCGCCTGGTATCCCCTGATCCCGACCCCCGACGGTCTGGCCTGGAACAAAGCAGACCGTCTTCTGCAGTTGTTGCGTGACGAAGGCGTGGTGAAGAGCCGGGAAGGCGCCCGGCGTACCCTGATGTCCGGACTGGCCGTCGAGCCCCGTAGTCGTGCGGATGGGCGGATCGAGCGGATGGCGGCGTTCAAGACCCTGGCGGAGAAGTTGGGGCCTGACGAGGCGGATTCGGTTCTCGGGGGGCTGGCCGCAGACAAAGCGCTGGCGGGGGCGGCGGAGAGTCTGGGGATCGTTTCAACGCTTGAGGAAAGGGCGCGCGCCCTGCATGTGGTCAGCCAACAGGCGGCGGGAGTGTTGATCGAGGCCCTTCGCGGCGTGGACGAACTCGACCTGTATCATGTGCCGGCGATTCGCAAGCGTTTTGATCGCAGCACGATCCGTCGTATTGACGTGGATTTCGAGCGGATGAAAGCGGTTGACCCTGCTGGCGTCGCAGGCCTGCATATGCGGGCGCAGGCTTATGAAGGCCGAATCGGGGACTGGCGCGCCACCCTCTCGGCGCTGGGCAATACGGATTACAACCGGGTTCGATCCGCGCGGGCCGCCGCGTATGCGGAGTCGTTTGCCTCGGCGTCGCCCGACGTGCTGGCCCGGATGCGCACCAGTTTCATCTACCGGTCAACCGGTCGCGAACGGTCTGCGATCATGGGGCAGGATGGCCGGGCCGGGACTCCGAACGAAAACCTGCTTGGTTTCGATCAAAGCCTGTGGAGTGATGCGGTTCTGGCGAAACAGGTGGAGAGCCTGTCGATATGGGGCAGGGCGCGCCTGGCGCCGGCCGGGATGCCATGGGGACTTTGGATGCGGCCCCTCGGCTCCTGGTTCCTGCTTATTCTGTGCCTCTTCCTGTTTCTCATGTGTCTTGCCGAATGGTTGCGGCGCAAGTGGGTTGACCGTGAGAATCTGGCGTTCCCTCTCGTGGAGATCGCCGACACCATCATCCGGCACGACTATGTCCTGGAGAGCGCGGAGAATGTGTGCGACCCCGCGCGGCGCAAGCGCGCCTTCCACCCCTTGTTCTGGGTCGGGTGTTCGGTGTCGCTCCTGATTGTCGGGGTCGAGGTGCTCGGGCATTACCGCATTCTCGATGATATCAGTGTGCTGGGTTATGATGTCTCCAAGAATGTCTTTACCGACGGCGAATGGAAAGAGCTGGATCACATGGTGTTCATTCTCTCGCCGATCACGGTGGGGTTGCTCTACCTGGTTAGCCTGGAGGTGAGTCTGTCCATCTGGGCGATCTTCATCCTCTTTAAAGTTTCGTTCTGGCTGATCAAACTGGGCAACCCCGAGATCATTGACGGGGTGTTCACGGGATACGGCGGCGGGCGCCTTTTTCCGTTTTCCATGGAGCAACTGCTGGGTGCGGCGTTCTGCCATGCTCTCATTTTACTCTTCAAGGCCTGGCAGTCATCCCGCGAGGCGGGACTCCATGACGGGGTTCTGGACAACGCCTATGTGACGCCCCGGTGGAATCGGATCGGGCTGATCGTTTTTCCGTGCGTGAGTCTTCTGTTGCTGTGGAACCTGGGTGTCGCGAATCTGCCGTTTCTGCTGCTGGTGTCCTCTGTTCTCATGGCGCTGACCATAGCCGGCGCGCGGTTGCGGGCCGAGACGGGTTTGCCGTCCCCGTGTTACGCCTATGACTTCGGCAAGCTGCCCATGGTTCTGGGTTTGACCGGGTTCACCGGCGCAAAGGTCTATACGGCGTTTGTGACCTTCACCTTCTTGCCGTTGACGCTGCTTTTCCGCACCCTGCCGCAGCAGTTGGAGAACATCGAACTGGCCCGTCGCAACAACGTCCGATTCCGCACGGTGGCCGTGGCGACCCTGGTGGCCTTTGTGGCGGCGGCGCTGATCGGCATGGTGAGTTTTCTGATTCTATCCTACGCCCAGGGAGGGTCGGTGGCCGGATCCGGAACGACGGATGGCCTCACCACGGAAGCCGCCGTGAGTTACCCGCTGTGGAACGCGCACTTTCTGGGAGAAGGGGGGTTGGACAAGTTTATCCACGCCCATCCGATCCGGTTGTGGTTCATCGTGGTTGGGTTTACCCTGTTCGGCGGTTTCGTCTGGTTGCGCAACCGGTTCATGAACTTTCCGTTTCATCCGCTGGGTTACCTGCTCCTGTTGTTCAGTACCCAGTTTTCGGCCGTCTCGCCTTACTACAAGGGGTTGGGATCGAAGCTGGATTTGACGGAGACATCCTGGATTTGGGGAAGCGCTCTCGTGGCCTGGGGACTCAAGAAACTCATCGTGAAATATGGGGGCATGAACGCCTATAAGCAGAGCAAGCCGTTCTTTATCGGTTTGGTGGCCGGGGCGGTGATGGTGTTGTTTGTGGTTAACATGGTTGATCTGGCGGCGTCGCTGGCGGCCTGCCGTCCGGGCATAACAACCGGTTCGTTCCTGAAAATATTCACGGGCGTTTCCCCCTATACGCCCAGGGTGTACTGATGATGAAATGGCTCATAACCGCTGTCGTGGCCGCCCTGATGGCCGACTCCGCGACCGCCGGGCGAAACGATGAAATCGTGGCGCGGATGGAGGTGGCGCGGAAGCGCGCCCTCGACGGACTGACCTGTCTGTCGCCGTCGGCCCTGGCCGCCCTGACCAACCGGGTGTCGGAGGCCGCGATCAGGATCCGGATGGAGGAGATTCTGGCGCTGGACTCCCTGTCGCCGGGCGAACGGAAGAACGATGCGGACGGCCGGGCCGCCATTCACCGTGCCCTGCTGGAGTCCTTCAAGGCGCTCGAGCCGTCGGGGCTGAAAGTGATCGGGTCGTTGCGCGCCGTTGCCGCCGTGCCGGTGTCGGCCGGTTCCAATGGCGTCCCGGCCCGCATCACGGTGGGCGACCGCGCGTGGGTTGTGCATCCCCTGTGGCCGAACGGGGCGATGCCTTCGTTGTGCCCCGAGAAGGGGATCGAAGGGTTCCTGGTGGACGTGGGCGATGCGTCGTGGGAGAAACTGAACGGAGCGAACCTGAAGGGCGCGATCGCGATCATGGATTTTCGCGGCGGCCGGAACTGGGAACGCCTGTGCTCGCTCGGTTGCCAGGCGGTGATCGTCATTGAGGACGCCCATGTCAATCGCGTCTATGCGGAGGGTCTTTTCTGCAACACGCCCGTTCCATTTCCCCGATTCTATGGGGACGCTGAAACCGGCGCGGCGTTGCGAAAGGAGGCAAACGACGGCACAAGGCGGGAGGCCCGCTGCCGGTTGGAGGGTGGGAATACTTACGAAAACCGCCCGCTGGAATCGTTCTTTGCGTATCTGCCGCCGACCGCGCCGCTCACCTACACCGTGCGTGATCATGATTTGATGGATCGGATTGCGGCGCAATACGGGGTGGCGGCAGCGGATCTCGCGAAGGTGAACACGCTGACCTCGATGGATCTTTCGCCCGGTCAGAGGTTGGCCATTCCCGATCAGACCGGCGTCTATGAGGTCAAGGCGGGGGATTTGCTCGGCCGTCTTGCCCGGGACTACGGTGTTGACATGGCCCTGCTCAAGGCGACCAACGCTCTGGCCGCATCCGAACTCAGGGCCGGCCAGGTTCTGATCATCCCGAATCTTGAGGAGCCGTTGGTTTTATTGTCGCGGTTGGACAGCGTGTCGGTTGTTCCCGATCTGCCCCATGGCGCCAAGGTGGCGGGCGACCTGGCCTTCACCCTCACAGCGATGGAGCATCTGGCGAAGACGCCGGGCCTCGTGCGCCGCAAGGGCGTGGTCTTCGGATTTCTTGACGGCGATAATCACGGGGGTCTCGCCAGCCGCCTGCTGGCGGAGTATTCGCTTCTGGATCGCGGCGAGTTGAAATCGGCCTCAAGCAAAAAGGCGGGCACGGGGATGTTTCGTTTCTTCGTGATGCTCGGTCTCCTGGCTGTGTTTGGATCAGTTGGAGTGTTGACGACGCTGGGTCTGCGGCGCCGGATTCCAGCCCGCCACGGGGAGGGCGTTGCGTCGTCGCGAAAACCGTTCCTGGTGGGCGTGGCCATCGTGGCGGTGGGCGTCCTGCTCGGTCTTTTTATTCCGTTGCCCAAGCGCGAACTTTCGGGATCGGCGTCGGAAGATCAGCGTATTCGCCGCTACGAGGCGCTGGACGCGTGGCAGGCGAAGGGGCGGACGGGGGAACTGGACACGGAGACGGCGCGGTGGGCCTCCGAAGACTGGCTTCTGAGCAAGGTCGAGAAACGGAGGGTTGAGCTGGTCGAGGCCCGTATTGTCCTGGTTCGCTCCGAAAATGCGGCCCGTACGGAGGGTGAACGCCGTCAACTCGGGGCCGACCGCCGGTCGCTTGATCAGCAGATCCAGGCGCTGGTCGGGGTTCGAAACCGATCCATCAAGAAGTCCTCATTGGATCCGGCCAATCAAATCCGGGCATTTTTTACGGAGATCGCCAGTCCGGTCGTGGAGTCGGATATGGCGAGACAGAACTTGACCGAAACCCTACTCGCGAGTCAGCTCCGATCCGAACTGAACGAGGAGCGTGAGCGCAAGGTGGTGAGAAGCCACAACGCGGTCACCGTCCGGGAGCTTCTGAAATGCCTGCGTCCGGGCGAGGGTTCCGGTCAGGCGGATAAACCGGTTCTTGGCTATCTGCTGGATCTCTCCTCCGGAACCCCTTTCGTCGGGTTCGGAGCGAGCGATAGCCGTGAAACCAAGATGCCGGGTGATAATGTCCGGAGAGTTCTTCAAAATCGCTATCATGATGTGGCCTCCTATGCGGCCATGCAAGGAGGCTGGCCTGAGGAGTGGACCTTTATTCCGCCGGACTCGGTTCGGGCCGAGTTTTCGGTCATCCCCATACCGAGGGCTCCTTCCTATGCGGAATTCCTGTCGGCGGCCGGCGTGGCCGCGTTGACGTTCACGACGTTCAACGATGCGCAGGAGACGCTTGACACCCCCCGCGACACCTTGGCGAACGTGAATCTGCATAACCTGAGCGTTCAGGCCAGGACGCTGTTACTGTGTATAACCCTCGGTCTGGAGAACGTGCAGGATTCATCCCCTCCTGTGAATCTCGAGCCGCCGAAATTCGGCAGAACCGTGGGCCGCGCCGTGCAGTTCAACATGCGATCCGGAATCGATGCCAAGGATCCCGTGCCCTATGCCTGGGTGTACTGTCCGTCCGTGAGCAAGACCGTCAGCCCCAACACGGCGACCCGTGCGGGGAGCCGGTCTGGTGCCATGCTCATCACCCTCCTGAACGGCGCGTACGCGATGCCGCTTGAGACCCTGAGTTATAAGGGCAATAACAAGATGTTCGCGTTTACGTTGGATCGGAAGACCGCCTTGTTCTCACGGGTGCTCGATGCGGCGCAGATCGGCACCCAGAAACAAACCCCGGATTACACGCTGCTCGGGGGTGTGGATGTGGAGAAAAATCTTGTTTTGACGGCGGTTTACCCCAAGGTGGTTTTCTTTGATGTGGACCCGGTGGACTACACAGGCAATGTGCAGTTTGAAATCCAGGACGCCATTCTCAATGGTTCGCCCGCGCATTACGGACTGACCATCCCGGACACCGACTACTCCGAAGACCAGGTGTCCGCCACCCTTGTCTACATGGAGTCCGGCCGCAAACTGCGCCTGATCGGACGCAGGGGCCCCGCCATTAAATCCTTGTTGATCGGGTCTCTGGACGGGACGGGCGTGTCCGGGCGCGGCGCGGCGGGAGCCAACCCTGCGGCCGCGAAGGCGCCGGGAGCGGCCGCCAAGCCGGATTTCAAGGGAAGCGGCTACCCGGTCGGGCCGCAGGGGACGGATCGGAACGTGTTCCTGGAGATGACTCCGCTGGCGGTGGCTACGGATTTCTACGAACTGGCGGAAAAACGTCTGTCCTTTTTCCGTCAGTTCGGAATCCGTGACAATGCGGTGGAGGAGGCGCTGGCGGTGAGTAAGACCAAACTTCAGCAGGCGCGCCGGGCCGTCGGTGAGGGTCACTGGCAGGCCGCCGTCGGTGCGGCCCGTGAGTCCTGGGGGATTACGCAGAAGCACTATCCCGTCATTCTTAAACTCGGACGCGAAGCGGTTTTTTCGGTGGTCTTGCTCATGGCCCTGCTCCTTCCCGCAAGCCTCTTCCTTGAGAGCCTGCTCATCGGAGGCAAGACGATTATGAGACAATTGGCCGGGACGGCGGGTATTTTTGTGGCCGGCGCGATATTCCTGAACCTGTTTCACCCGGCTTTCAAGGTGGCGCTTTCTCCCTTCGTGATCGTGATCGCCTTCGTCATGATCCTGATGTCGGTGGTGGTGCTCGGTATCTGCTACCAGCGTTTTGAGATTCTCGTGCGACGGGCCCGAATCCTGGGAGGCGAGGCGGAAAGCGAGGAGATCAGTCTGGTCAGCTCGCTCGCGACAGCCTTCTCTCTGGGCGTCGCCAACCTGAAGAAACGACCGGCCCGTACCGCGTTGACAGCCTTTACGGTGGCGGTTCTGACCTTCTCCATCATCACGTTCGTCTCCGTCAAGGGCCGGGAGGATCTCTCGGCGCGACCCCTCACGCTGGATCGCGATGTGGCCGGGGTGATCCTCGGCCCCGACCAGGTTGAACCCCCGGTTTTCCAGGGTGTGCTGATGCGCGAGTTCAACTGGGCGGGCCTGTCCATCGGGCGTATTTCCGCCGTGAAAACCGAGTTCGGAACCCGTCATCAGGTTGCCGCGCGCGGATTTTCCATGCAACGCGAGGGGGGCAATAACGCGGACGTGGAAGGCGCCAATGAAATCGAATTGCGGGCGGGGCGCGCGACCTCCATCGCGACCGCCGTCATGGTGTTCGAACCCGCCGAGGCCGGGTTCTCGGGCCTCAATCGCGCGGTTTCGAGGGGATCGTGGTTCCGGGACGCGGCGGCGACTCCGGATGGAAGTGAGGATCGTTTCACGATCATTCTGCCTGATGTCGCGGCGTCCGAATTGGGAATCAGGGAACAGGACATCTTCGACCAGGCCGGGCGTCGCAAACCGGTTGCGGATCTGCCGAAGGTCCGCATGATGAATTTCACCTGGTCCGTGATCGGGATCCTGGATACCGCCCGGGCCAACCGGATTCGGGACGTGAACGGAAAGAGTCTGGCCGCCGTGGATCACCTCCGCAGTTCGATCACCCCGAGCCAGGGAGTCGGGTTTGTCGAGAACGAAGGGGTAACCTATCACCTGCCCTGGCAACGCCTGGTGATCGTGCCGGCCGCCGCCATCGGCGATGTCAGGGGCACCTGGCGGTCGGTGGCCGTGAAGTTCAGCGAGGGGGAGGACACGCGTTCCTTCCTGCGTAGCGTCACCTTGCGGCTCAACTCCGCCATGTTCGGCAACGTGGACGGGAAACTGAACCTGCTGACGACCAAGACGGCGCGCTCGGTGGGCGGTCTGGCCAAAATCCTGGTTCCCATCATCCTGTGCATCCTGATCGTCGCCAACACGATGATGGGCACGGTGGATGAACGAAAGGGCGAGATTCAGATGCTGGGCGCCATCGGGCTGTCGCCGGGCCAGATCGCGTTTCTACTCATGTCCGAGTCCACGGTCTTCTCGATTCTCGGCATTGTCGCCGGCACGTTTACAGGGCTTGCCTTTTCTAAACTCCTCATGTTCTTTCCGGGATTCCTGCCGGATCTGTCGTTTAACTTCACCTCCATGGCCTCGATGGGTCTCGCCCTGGGCACGGGGGTGATTGTGTTGCTGGCGACGCTGTTTCCAGCCCGCAAGGCCGCCGCGCTGGCCGCGCCCAGTGGAATGGCGAAGTGGCAACTTCCGGAACCGGGCCGGGGCGGGGGGATCGACTTTTCCCTGCCGTTCACCCTGACGCGTGGAAATGCCGTCGGCATGGCGGCCTTCATCCGGCGTTTCCTGCTGAACCACACCGAGGCCACCAGCGAGGATTTCAATTGCCGCGATGTGCGTGTCGCGGTGGAGACCGGTGACGCGGACGCCATTCTGGTGAGCGCCCGCCTGTGGCTGCAACCCTACGACCTGGATGTAGCCGAGATCATGGAATTGCGTATCCGCCCGACTCCCACCGAGGGCGTTTTTGATGTGGCGATCCTGATGCGCCGGACGTCCGGAACCGAGGAGGCGTGGTTGCGGACGAACTACCGTTTCATGGATCTGGTTCGCCAGCAGTTCCTGATCTGGCGTAATCTCGAAAAGGACTCCCGCCGCCGCTGCATCGGGGATGGAGCCGGGCTGTTGAAGACCGCCCTGGCGGAGGGAACCGAAACCCGTTATGTGAAGAAGGCGGAATGAGCACGATGAGCACCGAGGGAAAAAAGATCGGCGCCCCCGCAGAGAAGAAGGGCGAGCAACTGTACGACGCCAAGTTCTCCATTGAGGCGATGCAGAACGAGCCGTGCCAGAACGGCTTCACCTGGAGGGCTGTCGTGGGCGCCCTCTTCATCGCCTTCGTCATGCTTCCGGGTATCATTTTCATGGGCCTGCAGATCGGGTACGACCTGGGATCCGCCTGCGATTGGGTCGTGATCATTCTCTTCGTGGAACTGGCGCGGCGATCCTTTGTGCAACTGAAAAAACAGGAGTTGTTCATCCTGCGCTACACGGTCGCCAGTCTCTCGCACATCGCCGGCGGCGTGGCCCTCGGTGGCGGTGTGTTCGCGTGGTTTGTGTTCAACCGCTACATGCGCAACTCGGAGGCGTTCGCCAACTTCGGGATTGCCCACCAGACTCCGGACTGGTTCGCGCCGTTCGGTGATGCCGCCTTCACCAGTTTCCTGTCCGAGGCCTGGCGGCCCGCGTTGCTGGTCACCATCGCCTCGATGATTCTGTCGAAACTGACGCAATTGTCACTCGGGTATCTGGCATTCAAACTGACTGCGGATGTCGAGAAACTGCCCTTCCCGTTGGCGCCGATCAATGCCGAGGGCGCCATTGCGCTGGCGGAGACCAGCAAGGACAAGGATACCCGCACCTACCGGCAGTACTGCTTCTCCATCGGCGCCATGATCGGCGCGGTCTTCGGACTCTTCTATGTGGCGGTGCCCACGCTGACCCAGGCGTTTCTGCGGCAGCCCATCCAATTAATCCCCATCCCGTTCCTCGATCTCACGCGGGCGTGCGAGAGTTTCATGCCGGGCGGCACGATCGGCATCTGCCTCAACCTCGGGCTTCTGTTTACGGGGTTTGTCCTGCCGTGGCGGATTGTCGTCGGGATGTTCGTCTCGACCATGACCTTCCAACTGCTCGTCAATCCGGTTCTGCAGAGTATGGGGTATCTTCCCCACTGGGCGCCAGGCAAGGACGCCATTCAGACCCAGGTGGCCGCAACGCTCGACCTCTACCTCTCGGTCGGCATTGGCACCGCCCTGGCGATTTTTGCGGTGGGCGCCTCCGGGATGGTCAAGGCGCTCATCAGGCATGCCATGAAGAAGGATGCGGAACAGGGGTTCGACATCAGCCGGTTGTGGCACCGTAACCGGGATCGCGGGGATCCCCCCACCTGGGTCGCGCTGGCCGTCTGGGTGGCCTCGGCCATGGGCTTTATTTTTCTGAGCGACTATCTAGTCAACCACGGAATACCGGCGGCGGAGCAGTTTCCCCGATACTGGCTCTTCATCTTTGCGTTCGGGGTGACACCCATGCAGACCTACATCAATGCGCGTATGGCCGGTATCGCGGGACAGGGTGCGGGCGTTCCCTTCGTGCAGGAGGCCTCCGTCTTCGCCTCGGGATATCAGCACGTGAACATCTGGTTCGCGCCCATGCCGCTGGCGAACTATGGCGGTATGGCTGATTTTCTCAAACAGACCGAACTCACCCGGACGAAGTTCACGTCCATTCTCAAGTGCGAGTTGCTGACATTTCCCCTGATGCTCGTGGCGTCGTTTCTGTTCTGGAGTTACATTTTGACCCTCGCGCCTGTTCCTTCGGATAATTATCCTTATGTTCAGAAGTTCTGGCCCCTCCATGCCCAGATGAAGGCGTTGTGGGCCTCGGCGATGCAGGAGGGTCAGAGTCTGCTCGTTCAGTCCCTGAAGCCGGTCGTGATTCTTGGGGCCGCTGCGGGCACACTCGGGCTATTCGGGCTTTTCTCGGTGGCGGGGATCAGCGTACAGTACATTTACGGCGGACTGGGCGCCATGAACGGATTCCCGCATACCGTGGTGATGATTTTCATCGGGGCCGTTATCGGACGGTACGTTCTGGCGAGGAAATTCGGGAAGGAGAAGTGGCAGAACTACGCGCCCATTCTGGCCGTCGGCTTCGGCGCCGGCATGGGCCTGATCGGCATGTTGTCGATTGCCATCAACTTTCTCTGGGTCGCCATCGGGGCAGGTTACTAAATCGTGCATGAATGAGGAATGAGGAATGAGGAATGCGGAACACGGAGACGAGCAATAACAACCCTGGATCGGGAGACAAGCAAAGCCTGTCCTCCGTTTCCGGAACTGGTTCGGGGGCTCAGTGGGAGATCGGCACACTCCAGTTGCGGTTTGATGTGGTGTTCTCCATGGCCGTCAACAGCCTGAGGTTGCGGGTGACGCGATCCTTGCTCACGTTGCTGACCATTGCCACCGCCTCGGCCTTCATGATGTACCTGTTGACCATGGCTCGAAAGGGCGACCCCACGGAACAGCAGAGTTGGCGCCTGATGCTGGCGCTCTCGCTGGTCGTCAGCGCCTCCGGCGTCCTCAATACGATGCTGATGGCGGTAACCCAGCGGTACCGCGAGATCGGCACGATGAAGTGCCTGGGGGCGCTCGACAGTTTTGTGTTGCTGAGCGTGTTGCTGGAGGCCGCGATCCTGGGCCTCGCGGGCGCCACCCTGGGCGCGGTGTTGGGTCTCCTGATTTCCCTGATTCTCGGGTTTGCGGATTTCGGCGTGGCCTGTTTTGACCACTTGCGCCTGGGCAGCCTGCCGGTGAAGGCGTTGTTTGTGTTTCTGTCCGGAATGGCCCTGACCACCTTGGGCGCCGCTGTTCCCGCCTATATCGCCTCGAAAATGCCGCCCATGGATGCCATGAGGGGGGAGAAATGAACCGGCCTCCCATTGACTGGCTTTCGCATCTCGACGAGCAGGTCGAGCACACGGTCATGACGAGCGATGTCGTCAAGGGGTACCGCATGGGCGATGTGGAGATCCGGGCGCTCGATGGCGTGAGCCTGACGATTCGCAGCGGGGAGTACGTCTCGATCATGGGACCCTCCGGCTCCGGGAAAACAACCCTGTTCAACGCGGTCGGCGGCCTCATGAAACCCGACAGCGGAAGCGTGTTCATTGACGAGGTGGATGTGGCGCAACTCGACGCCAACGAACTGGCCTGGTTGCGCTGCCGGAAAATCGGCTACATCTTCCAGTCCTACAACATTGTCAAGGTCATGACGGCCCTGGAGAACGTCATGCTGCCCATGCTGTTCGGCGGGGTTCCCCCCGACGAGGCTCAGGATCGCGCCGTGGAGATTCTGAAACGGGTCGGGCTCGGGGATCGCATCCTGCACACCCCTAAGGAATTGTCCGGAGGCCAGCAACAGCGTGTCGCCATCGCGCGGGCGTTCGCCAACCGGCCCGCCATCATCCTCGCGGATGAACCGACGGCGAACCTGGACTTGCACACGGGCGAGGAAATCATCGCCTTGATGAAGGAGATGAACCGCGAGCAGGGCGTTACCGTGATCTGTTCCACCCACGACAACAAGATGCTGGATATTTCCGACCGCATCGTCTGGATGCGGGATGGGCTCATCGAGCGGATTGCCGACCGCCGCGACGTGGAGATCAAGATTGATGTCATGGCGGAGAAGGGACACTGACCGCTCCAGGATCGTGTGTAGGTGATGCAGAGTGAGGGTGTTATAGATTCAACAGGAGATGGATATGCCGAAAATCACATTTATGGGCGCCGGGAGTACTATTTTTGCGAAGAGCATTTTGGGTGACTCCCTCTGTACACCCGCATTGCAGGACTCCCACCTTGCGTTGTACGACATAGACGCGGTCCGGCTCAAGGAGTCGGTCATGATGATGGAAGCCATCAACCGCAACATCAATCAGGGGCGCGCCACGATTACCGGCCATCTTGGCGTCGCCAACCGGCGCAAGGCGCTTGCGGGCGCCAATTATGTGGTCAATGCCATCCAGGTCGGCGGGTACAAGCCGTCCACGGTGATTGATTTTGAGATCCCGAAGAAATACGGCCTGGAGCAGACCATTGCCGACACGCTCGGGATTGGCGGGATCTTCCGGTCACTGCGAACCATTCCCGTGGTGCTTGATTTTGCCCGCGACATGGAAGAGGTGTGCCCGAATGCCTGGTTCCTGAATTATGTCAATCCCATGGCGATGATTACCGGGGCGTTGCTCGAAGGATCCGGTATCCGCTCCGTGGGCCTCTGTCACAGCGTGCAGGGATGTGCCGCCGGGTTGTTGCGCAACCTCGGCATCAAGACTACAGAAAAACTGCAATGGCATATCGCCGGCATCAATCACCAGGCGTGGTTGCTTGAAATTACCGACAACGGCAAGGATCTCTATCCGTTGATCAAGAAGACCGCCGCCCGGAAACTGGCAGAAATACTGAAGGCCGGCGGAGGGAAGAAGGTCCACGAGGCCGCAGGGAAGGAATGGAGCGAAAACCATATTGAGTGGTGGCAATGTCCGGGCCATCTGGGACTCGTGGCCGGCGACATGGTGCGTCTGACCATGATGCTCAATTTCGGGCATTACATCACCGAGTCGAGCGAACACTGCGCCGAGTACATGCCCTACTGGATCAAGAAAACGCATCCCGAGTTGATTGATGCCTACAACATCCCGCTCGACGAATACCCGCGCCGTTGTATCAGCCAGATTGCCGACTGGAGGAAACGTAGCCACGAATTAGTGAAAAACCCGGATCTCAAGCACACGCGCGGCCACGAGTTCGGCTCCTATATCATGGAGGCCATCGAGACCGGCGTTCCCATTCGTGTTCACGGCAATGTTCTCAATCACGGCCTGGTCACGAACCTGCCAGCCCGCGCCTGCGTCGAGGTGCCCTGTCTGGTCGACCGCAATGGTGTCCAGGGCTGTTATGTCGGCGACCTGCCGGAGCAGTGCGCCGCGATGAACCGGACCAACATCAATGTGCAGTTGCTGACGGTGGACGCCGTGCTGAAACGCAAGCGCGACCACATCTATCAGGCCGCGATGATGGATCCGCACACCGCCGCCGAGTTGACCTTGGATCAGATCCGCAACCTGTGCGACGACCTCATCCAGGCCCACGGACGATACCTTCCTAAATTCCTGTAATAGCCAATGCGGCGGCGGGCGCGTCGTGGTACCCCGCCAGAGGATTGGCTGGATTCACGCAGAGGGCCTTGAAGTGAAACCGGAATCGGTGCGGTCCTCTCCTGACCTTGTACTGGGGCAGGGCGTCGGGTCCGCAGGACTGGGTGCCCAATCCGCGATGGAGATGATCCAGGAAAAGCCAGATCTCCGGGCGTGGCGCCAGATCAATCGTATGCTTGGCGGCATACAGATCCCCCGGGGTATGGCGTCCCGCCGAGAACTGAAACGGCAGGTCGCCGACCACCATGAGGCCCTGGGCGCCATCGGTCATGACGAGCATTCTCAGATCCGTGCGACCGCCATTTTCCTGGGGAACGATATACGGAACCTGAAGATCCGCGATACTGGAACGGTGCAGGCCGATCCAGGCCGATGACTTCCGATCCCAATAATTTTCATGAGGCCCCCGTCCCAACCAGAGGACTTGATCCAAGCGGGGATCGAGTCCCAGGCCAAGGCCGACACGCGGCAGATCGTCCAAAGCAATGACCACCTCCACCCGGTTGTCGAGGGTGATCCACCCGGTCTCGTGAACCTGGATGCGCATGGCGTGGGTGGCAATGAGGCTTTCGTCAGACGCCCGAACCAGGCGGTGGGCGAGTGTGATGGCGCCGTCCTCGATGACCGGAGCGTCCCCGATGCGAATGACCGTCTCGAAAAGACCGGCCGCGCGCCAGAGTCCGATGGCCTTATGCTCCTGCCCGCTCCAGGCTTTGATGCCGTCGTTGTCGGTGGGCGCCCGCCAGAGATTGAGTTGCGGGGCGCGTCTGAGGATCTCCCGTCCATCCTGACTGAGGCCGCACAGGCCGGTGGCGTCGCAGAGGATGCGCGTCCCGCCAACCTGAAAAGAGGCGGTTTCATGTTCCGTCCTGGCCTGGCAAGAGGCCGGAGCGGGGCGCTGCTCTGTGACGGTTTTGCGCGGCCAGTCCAGGGCCAGTTGTTCGCGGCAGACCTCATAACCGGCGGCGGCCCAGGCGGTGGCTTCGCGTTGAATAAACCAGACTTCAAGAAAGGCCTCCTGGCGCCCCGTGAGCGTCCGGGGCGGGACGGGAACCGAAAATGCCTGTTCCACGCCCGGCGGAATGGAAAGAGGGGGCAGTGTTCCCGCCGCGACCTCCTGTCCGTCAACGGTGATCCGCCAGTACCCGGCGAGATCGCCGAGATCGAGGAAATGCCTGCGGTTAACGATGACGATACCGGGGGGATCTCCGGCGCGGACGGCAACAGGGCGATAACACCACTTGACTTCCTGCAAACCCGGATGCGGTGTGCGGTCAGGCCAAACCAGACCGTCACAGCAGAAGTTGGCGTCATGTTTTTTCTCGCCGAAGTCGCCCCCGTAGGCCCAATAACTCCGGCCGTTGGGGGTGGTTTGCTTCAGGCCGTGGTCAATCCATTCCCAGATGAACCCGCCTTGCAACCCTGGTGTGGACTCGAAGACGCGCCAGTAGTCTGCGAGGGAGCCATTGGAGTTGCCCATGGCGTGTGAGTATTCGCACAGGATCAGCGGGCGATCTTCTTGGGGATCAGGATCCTGCGCCCAGGCGGTGATGTCCGCAATGGAGGAGTACATCGGGCCGACAATGTCACTGCCCAGTTTGTTGACACCGGCTTTCCTGTCGGGCGAGGGAACTATATCGCGTCGTTGCACAGCGCCTTCGGCGTGCACCAATCGGGAGGGATCATAGGAACGGATCCAACCGGCCAGGGCGTCATGGCTGGAACCATAGCCGGTTTCGTTACCCAATGACCAGGCGATGATGGAGGGGTGGTTCTTGTCGCGCTCGACCATGCGTGAGCCTCGATCAAGAAAGGCGGCCCGGTAACCCGGTTCGTTGGCGATGATATTGCCGGCCTGGTAACAGTGCCCCTCGAAATTGGCCTCATCATAGACGTACAGGCCGACTTCGTCGCAGAGGTCAAGCCAGCGTGGATCATTGGGATAGTGGCTGGTGCGAACGGCGTTGATGTTGTGGCGTTTCATCTCCATGATATCGCGCCGCATCCACTCCTCACTGACCGCCTTGATCAGGGTCTCGTGGTGGTCATGACGGTTGACCCCGCGCAGGAAGACGCGTTGGCCGTTGATGAGGATGGCGCGGAACTTCTTGTCGATGCGCTTGAACCCGACCCGCGTGCTGGTGGCCTCAAGGACCGTGCCTGTCTCATCGAGAAGTTCCACGACCACCGTGTAAAGGGTCGGCGTCTCGGCCGACCAGGGATGAACCCGCCCAAGATCGGCCTTGAGATGGTTGAGGCGCATGCGTTGTGTGCCCCAGTTGAAATTTGCGCCGAGAACCTGTTGAACGGCGCCCCCCGGAACAGCCTGCCCCGCCGCATCAAAAAGTTCCAGCCGCAGGGAATGACCGGCAGGCCAGGTACGCCGGTGCAGACCGATACGGATCGTGGTGTCGAGGGCGCCGCCCACCAGGTCTGGGTTCAGAATCGCGCGGGCAAAAACATCCTCAATGAAGACCGACTGGGTGCTGTAAAGGAAGACTTCGCGATGAATTCCCGACACGCGCCAATGATCCTGATCCTCAAGATGCGTGGCATCACTCCATCGGGTGACGGCGAAGGCCAGGAGGTTCTCGCCCGGCTTCACGAAATCGGTCACGTCGTATTCGCTGGGCAGGCGAGCGTCTTTGCTGAGGCCGACGAACTGCCCGTTGATGAAGATGAAGCCCGCACTCTCAATGCCACCGCAATGCAGGACGATGCGCCGCCCCTGCCAAGCCGTGGGAATGGTAACCTTCACCCGATAGAGACCGGTTGGATTGTCATCGTGTGGGACATGGGGGAAATACTCGGGGATCGGCAGGTTCATATTCGTGTAAATCGGCTGATCCTTGCCCGCGAGCAGTTGCCAGGAGGCGGGTACGATGATGTCCTGCCAGGCATGATCGTCGGTGGCTGGCAGGGCGAAGTCATCCGGCACGGCGTCGGGACAAGCGGCCCAGGCGAAGCGCCAGGGGCCCTTGACCGGAAGGAAGAAGGGACTGGCCTCGCGTTGGCGGGCCAGGGCCAGGGTCCGATCCGGGTAGGGATAGAGCGTCGCGCGGGTGTTCAGGCGGTTCAGTCCCGTCAGTTCACTCTGCTCCCAGAGCGGCGGCAGGTGCGGGAAAGTTGTTGTTTTGAAGGGTAGTCTGGTGTCCATGGTCATATATCCTGTTGAGTTCAACGGCCCGGTTTCGTCTCGTCCAGCACGATCATCGCATGACCGCGCAGTTCGGGAACCGTGAAGTTCACCCGTCCATCCTGGCATGTGAAGGGAATCGGTTCACGCCCCGGAGCCAGATAGACTTGCCGGGGTGGTTTTGACAGCCGCACCGATACCGGCACGTTGAATACGGGAACCACGTCCTCGACCAGATCAAGACCCGTGGCTCGGCGCTCGGGACAATACTGAAGCAGATGGATGATCGTCCGGTTTTTCTGCCGGGTGACAGTCGCCTCGGTGCTGGTTGGCGCGGTCACGCGGAGCAGGGGGGCAGGCAACAGCCGATTCAGGAGTTTTTCGACAAGGAGCCGGTACGGGACATTGCCGTGCTGGGCGTAGGCGCCGAAGATCGGGAAGGGGATGGTGCCGCACCGGCCGTGCTGTACAGCGGCGGCGTAACGGCTGAGTTTGTCGCCGGGCGTCTGTTTATGGGAACAGAAATGATTCCACGCCCGCTCAAAGTAGGGCTCGACAACGCGGGCCAGGACTTTGGCGCCGCGACCTGCGGTGACGCGAATCCCGCGATCATACATGATGTGATCGCTGACGGGCACGCCGTCGGCCATCTCGCGGTCGAAGCGGATATAGGTCGCGGTGAAGGGGGAGCGGCCTTCGGGACGGATTCCCAGTTCGGGCAACAGGAGTTTCCTGCCTTCCGAATCCAAACCACTGATTCCTGTGGCGAGGAGCGCCCCGCCTTGCTTGATGTAGGCGCGGAGTCTCTTGATCAGGGGGGGAGTCAAGGCAATGGCGTCGGGCAGGATCAGCAATTCGTAGCGGCTGAAGTCGCTGGCATCGCTTACCACATCGAATTGATGTTTCAATTGGGTCAGCATCCGGGTGGCGCCCTCATCGGTGCCGCTGGAAGATTGCGTGGTGCTGAGGACGCCGGAAGGAACCTGGAAGAGTCCGATCTGCGCCACCGGTTCGGCGCCGGTCAGCCAGGGCTCGCGGTCGGCAACACGCTTATACACCTGGCCGATGAGATCATAGGCGCCCCGGTCGAGCGTGCCGCGAGGGTGAAGTTGATCCCCGATCGAACATTGTGCGCCATGGGCCATCATCTGGCTGGTCTCGTATTCCAATGCCGCCACGGGCTTCAGTCCGCCAAAGTCGGCCCAACTCTTGTGGAAGCGGGCGGTCATGCCCATATAGGGCTTGCCGAAGGTGCGGGCGTAGCGGACGTTCTTGGGGAAATACATGTAGCCCCAACCGCCGGTCGGCAGGGCCTCAATCTCCGCATGGGTCTGGAAGGCGATATCCTCGGCGAGATTGAAGAAGGGGCGGCAGTTGAAGAAGACGGACGCGTTCTTGCTGCTGGCCTTCACCAGGTCGTGGAAGCGCTTCATGTAAGCCAGCGCGACCTGACGTGCGTACTGGTTGCGGTCGGCCTCAACCTCCGGGTTGAAACCTGCGCGGCTCATGCCGTCGATGGAGAACTTGTTCAGACTGGGTTGATCCCAGCACATGTCGAAAAATAGGCCGTCCACCGGTCTGAAACGTTTCAGAACCTCCGCTGTTTGTTCGGCGAGGAAATCCTGGTAAGGGGAGGAGAGGTCGAGGATTTGCCAGCCGGATCCGAAAGGGCCTCCGCTCTTGACCTTGGCGCTGTCAGGGCGAAGGGCGATCCAGTCGGGATGGGTGTTGGCGGCGTATTCGTCGCATTGGACGCTGAGGTAGATCGGAGCGCGGATCCCCTCGCGGTGCAACGCCTCGACCTGGCCCTCCAGCAGATCCAGGCCCGGTTTCAAGCCCGGATGCCGCTCAGGGCGCTTGGTGTTGTAATAGAGATGGCCGTGATGGCACTTGGCGAAGACGGTGACCGAGTTAACGTGGGCGGCCTTCATGGTGGCCGCGAACTTCTTGGGATCGAACTGGGTCCCGACGTCCGTGATCCAAGGACCGGTGTGGAAATCAAGATGCACCTGGCGAAATGGCAGTGAAAAGGATGTGTTCATGGAAACGTGCTACAGAAAATAATACCGCGACGCAATCCCTTTTTCCGGCAGCCGCTGGATCAGCACGCAAATTCATCAGTCTGCGCCTTGACCTTTGAAGGGGCGAATGATTAGACTGGAGGGCGTCAAACATGATGGGACTCTCATAAGGAGGAAGCGCGAATGAACCGATGGCTCAGATGGCTTGTGGTGGTGGTGGCGTGGGTGTCGGCGGGAACGGCCGCCTTGGCTCAGGAGTGGACCGCGACGATTGAACGCGGGGAAGCATCCGGAAAGCGCTCCAACAAGGCGCATGTCTGGATTCCGGACGGATGCAAGACCCTCCGCGGGGTGTTTCTCGCGCAGCCCTGCATGTTCGAGGCGAAACTCGTTCGAAACGAGGAGGTGCGAAAGGCCTGCGCTGACAAACAACTGGCCGTCGTGTACGCCGAGTGCGGTATCGGTTTGCGGTTCCTCTCGGAAAAGGGCGCCCAGAACATGGAGGAGATCATGCGGGACCTCGCGAAGGCCGCAGGTCATCCGGAACTCGAATTTGCGCCCTGGATCACCGCCGGTCATTCCACCTGCGGGATTTTTTGCCGGAACGTGGCCTACTGGAAACCCGAACGGACGGCCGGGGTCGTCCACATCATGAGCGGGAACCTCCAGGCGCATGTCGAGGATGTGACGCGGTCGCTGGCCGGAGTGCCGGTTCTTTTCATCAACGGCGAGTGGGAACAGTTCGGCCCCGAGGGCGGGGACATCAAGATGGGATTGCGCTCCAATATGGGGCTCCGGAAGAAACCGGACGACAAGGGGGAGCAGCAGCAGGGTCAAACCCAGTGGCTGTGCATGCGCCAGCAACTCCTGGCCCGGCGGGGCAGAAACCCCGACAACGTTATGGGGTTACTGGTGAGCCGGAACCATTCCCACACCTCATGGGAACCCGCCATGAACGGCATGGTGGCCCAGTTCATCCGCAGTGTGGCCGATCTCCGTATTCCCAAGGGCGAGCCCGACGGCAAGACCGTAGTGCGGTGTCTGCCGGTGAAGGCCGAACAGGGTTGGTTGCTGGATGCCGATATCAAGGCGTCGAAGTTTGAGCCGGCTCCCTATGCCGACTACAAGGGAGAGAAGAAATATGCGTTCTGGTATCCCGATCAGGCCATGGCCATGAAGGTGTGGGACTATAACCAGAAGGGGTGGCCGGATCCCGATCCGACGGCCGACTGGCCGGTCGAGAAGCGATATGCCCCCGAGGCGTGTCTGGCGGATCTGGTGGATTCACCCCCGGCTCCGATCCTGACCTGGGGGGGCGGAGATGGCGTGTGGAATCTGACGACGACCGCCTGGCGTGATGTGAAGGGGAATGCCGTGGTCTGGAATCCCCAGGCGCAGGCGGTGATTGCCGGCAAACCCGGGACGATCCGCGTTGAGGGGGATGTGGCCTGCAGCGGTTTGGCGCTGGGCAAGGGGTTCATCCTGGCCATCGGCACAAACGCCTTGAACAGTCGGGCTTCCATCGTGCTTGATTCCGGCAGTAGCGTCGATGTGACGCTCAGTCCGAAGGAAGCCAACGGCAGGTGGGGCGCCCGCATGGTCGCGGCAGGCAACGTGACATTGGCCGGAACCGTGGTTCTGACCGGTGCGGATCTGAAGGCGGGCGGCTACAATATCATCCGTGCCGGAAGTCGGAGCGCGGGCGCCTTTGAAACCGCCGTCGCTCCAGCGGGTTGGATCGCCAAAGTCAACGGCGGAACGGTATCACTGTCTCCCGTTCCATCCTCTCCCTGACTGACTGATAGGAGGATGGGAAGGGACGGTCGTGAGTTGAACGGATGGGGAACGTTTGGGAGGTCAAGTTATGCAATCAATCAATAAGTCGGACGCGGGAATCTTGAGGGATCTGGGGCGGCAGGTGGCCGAGGTGGCGGCGATTCCGAAGCATCAGGAAACCATCGGCCTGTGGAAGGCGCTGAACGGACTCAAACCGGTACGGCCCATGGTCATGATCGACCAGATCCCCTGGCACGAGATGAATGTCAACGACGAGTTGACGCTGCGCACAGAAAGCCAGGACGCCCGGGGTATCGAGAAACGACTCCGCCAGATCCTGTACCGCTGGAAACATATGCCGGCCGATTTCGTGGTGGAGCCGCACTGGGAGGTCCAGCGGGCGATCACCGGATGGAGTTTTGGCCTCAGTATCGAAGAAGACAGGGCTGTTTCGGATCCCCAGAACAGCGTCGTGGGTCACCTCTACCATGACCAATTGAAGACCGAGGCGGATCTGGAAAAGATCACGATGCCGACCCTGGGTCATGACACGGCTGAAACCGCGAAGCGGGTCGCCGCCATGAAGGATCTGTTTGACGGAATCTTCCCGATTGTCGAGGTGTGCGAGGCACCGATGATGAATGTGTGGGACATGATCGTCATGTGGCGCGGCGCGGAAAGCATCCTGGTCGATTTGGGGGACAGGCCGGAGTTCATACATCAACTCATGAAGCGGATGGCGGCGGTCAATACCGCGCTGGTCGACCAGTTGGAGACTCTTGGCGTCATGACCGGGCCGCAAAGTTGGATTCACTGCACGGGCGCGTTTACCGACGAGTTGCCGGCATCCGGTTCTAGGCCGGACCGGATCCGGGCACGGGACGTGTGGACTTGCGGCATGGCTCAGATTTTTTCGTCGGTTTCGCCTGCCATGCACCAGGAATTCGAACTCGACTATATGAATCCGATCTATCAGCGTTTCGGCCTCGTGTATTACGGGTGTTGTGAACCGCTTGACCGGAAGATGGACATGGTGAGGAAAATTCCGAATGTGCGGAAAATCTCGATGAGTCCCTGGGTGGATGTCGAGGTGGCGGCGGCGCAGGTCGGGCGTGACTTTGTCTTCTCGCGCAAGCCGACGCCGGCGCTGTTGGCGGTGGATCGCTGGGATCCGTCCGCCGTGGAGAAGGATCTGCGGGCCACCTTGGATGCCTGCCGCCGGAACGGGTGTCCGGTGGAACTGATCCTCAAGGACATCTCGACCGTTCGGTACGAGCCGCAACGGTTGTGGGAATGGGCGGCCATAGCGCAGCGACTGGTTTCCGGGGGATAACCAGCATTCGACTTCACTATGAAACAAGGGCCCATAATGCTGATGCTCGGTTGCGCCCTTCTCGCCGGAGGGTGCCGGAGTTCACGCCCGGCGGTTGTGGCCGACTCCGGTGGTACTCATCCGGCCGATGCCGTTGCCTTCGGGGGGCATTGGTACAAGGTCTTTGACGAAACGATGTCCTGGCATGAGGCCAAAAAGCGTTGTGAGGCCATGGGGGGCGGACTGGTCTGCATTGAAACCCCGGCTGAGCAGGCCTATATCGCCAAACTCGCCGCCGGCCGCTATCTCTCCCTTGGCGCCACGGATGAGGTCAAGGAAGGCGAATGGGTCTGGATCAACGGCGCACCCTTCACCTACACGTGCTGGATGGAGGGGCAGCCGAACAATTACGGCGGCTCCGAGAATTTCCTGGCGACCTATGATGGCGGGGACTGGGTGGATGTGGATGACGAGGGATCCGGTTTCTGGATGCCCACCGGGTTTATCTGCGAGTGGGAAAAATGAGGTCATGTTGTGCCGACAGCAGTGGAACTTGCCTGAGAGGTTGACACAATTATGCCGGGTTGTAGGATTTCGTTTGGGTCGGACACAGAGGCTAATCAGAGAGAGGGAGAATGGACATGAATCTTAAATCTTCAGTATGCGTGTTGGGGATGATGGGTATTGTGAGTACAGGTTGCGCCGCAGGACTTCCCGAAGGGTTTGAGATGAACAGCCCGGCCTTCCGCGGCGCCTCGGGAATGGGAGTTTACCGCGGCGCCGCAACCCTGCCAACCACCTGGAGCGAGAAAGACAGCAAAGGCATGCTCTGGAAAGCGAAACTCGAGTTGCCCGGCTGGTCCAGTCCCGTCGTCTGGGGCGGTAAAGTCGTCGTGACCGGGGCCGATGCCACGAAGCGCGTGGTCGCCTGTTTTGACGCCGTGTCCGGGAAGCCGGCATGGAAGACCGAACTGCCCAAGGCGGAGGGGGCAACTGCAGAGTACACCCTCAACACCCAAAGCGAACAGTGGAACGTCCGCATGCATGCCGCCGCGACACCCGCGACCAACGGCAAGCTCGTGTTTGTCCTGTTTTCCAACGCCCAACTCGCGGCCTTGGAACTGGAATCAGGCAAGGTGGTTTGGACGATCGGATTGGGCGACTCCAGCGGGAATTCCTTCGGGGTGGCCAGTTCGCCCTTGATCTCGGGAGATAACGTTATTGTCGCGTTTGAGGGATCGCCCCAGTTTATCGCCGCCTACGACGCCGCCACGGGCAAGGAAAAATGGAAGACGCCGCGCAAGAATTCCACCTGGGCTTCGCCGATTCTGATCACCACTGTAGCGGGAAAGAACCTGGTGGTTCTGCCCGCCAACCCGGATGTGACGGCGTGGGATGCCGCGACCGGCAAGGTCGCCTGGACCCTGGATGTGGTGAAGAACAGTCCCCAATACTGTGTTGGGCCGTCGCCGGTCTTCGCCGCCGGGATGGTTGTCGTCAATTGTGAAAACAATGGCATGGTCGGCATTGATGCCGACAAGGGAACGTCGGCCTGGGTTCTGACGGAACTTCCCAATGGGGAGGGGTTCGCGGACGGAGTGAGCATGACCACCGACGGGAAGAACGTCTATCAGTACTTCAAGAGTTCACTGACGTGCGTGGACGCCAAGACCGGCAAAGTGGTCAAGCAAAAGGATACGGATGATTCGTCCACCTATGCCTCGCCCGTTCTCGCGGGTGGGAACCTCTACTTGTTTGGCAACAGTGACACCCTGATCCTCAAGGCGGATCCGTCGGCCGACTTCCCTTCAGGCGGGAAAGGGTCTCTCAAGGAGTCCTTTGAGGCCAGCCCCGCCGCAGCCAACGGGCGCCTGTATATCCGTACGGATGAGTTGCTCTACTGCATCGGCGCCAAGTAAGAGTCCAGTCGTACGAAGACGGTCAGACGGGGATCCTGAAATGAGAATGCCGGATGGTGTCGATTTCGAGTTTTGGGATGACCTGACGGTCTATCGGCGGGTGCTTCATGTCTCCGCGCTTCACCCCCATGCGGCGGACGATAATCCCGGCACTCCGGAGCGCTGGGATCCATCCCGCCTTGCATCCGCTGGGTTCGGGGCGGAAGCCCGTTTGAACAGAACTCGCGAAACCTAGGAAGGAGTCGGAATGAGTGTGTCTTATCAGCATGATATTGTGAACTATGGCGCGGTGGGTGATGGGGTCACCCTCAACACACGGGCCATTCAGAAAGCCCTGGATACCGCGGAGGGCGGAGGGATCGTTGTGGTGCCGCCGGGATGTTACAGAACCGGGACGATTTTCCTGCGATCCGACACCGTGCTGGAATTGATGCCGGGCGCCACCCTGCTGGGGTCGCCCCGGCTTGAGGACTACGTGCGGCTCACGAAGGGTGTGACCGGGGATCGCACCGGCTACCATCTGGTGGTCGCCGATGGTGTCCACAACGTCACGATCCGGGGACAGGGAACCATTGACGGAAACGGGCCGTCGTTCTGGGTGCCGACCAAGGGTTCCGGACTCCAGGAGTATCCGGCCCACGCCCCTGACGCGGAGCGCGGACGGCTCATGTGGATTTTGGCCCGGGATCCCTACGCCGGGCGACCCAGTCCCATGGTCGAATTGCGGTATTCCCAGGATGTCCGCGTGGAGGGCGTGCATCTGACCAATTCCGGCGGCTGGACGTTGCACGCCCTCGATTGCGACCGGGTTTGGGTTCGGGGCATCAAACTGACCAGCAACCTGATTGGCCCCAATAATGACGGCATTGACATAACCGGATGCTGTGACGTGATGATCAGCGATTGCGATATCTCCTGCTGTGACGACGCTGTTTGCCTGAAGACCTATCCCGATCAGCGCGCCTGTGAACGGGTCACGGTGACCAACTGCGTGATCCGGACGCGGTGCGCCGCGTTCAAGACGGGCGAGGCTTTCGGGCATTTCCGGCAGATCGCCTTTAGCAATTGCGTGGTGTATGAGTGCTCCCGTGCGGTGGCGTTGTATGCCGACAACGGCGGCCTGGTGGAGGATGTTGTGATCTCCAATATTGTCTGCGACACACGCAGCCCGCTCATGATGAACCGGCCGGTTCATCTCGATGCGCGCGCCTCCGCCGATCACCATGTGCCCTTGGATCCGGCCATGCCGGCCGACCGTCGGAAGACCTGGGTGAACCGGCCTCCGGTTGGCATCCGGAATGTGAGCCTGTCGAATATCCTCTGCAGAACCGATGGGCGGATCATCATGACCGCCGAACCCGGCGTGATGCTCGAAAACATCACCCTTCGTGATATCCACATGATCTATCCCACCGTGGATGACCCCGATCCCATCGGTCGTGATGTCGGCGGATCGCAATTCTCCAACAAGTCCCCCGCCGCGCGCATGGCACGCGGGGTGATTGTGGCGGAGAATATGGTCAACCTGGTGGTGGACGGGCTTCGAGTGACCTGGCCTGACGTTGACAGCCAGGGACGTGTCACGCCTCCTGAGGAATGGAATTTTCCGCGAAAGGCAGCCAACGGAAGCCTGGAACTGTATGATCGGATCCGGTTCAACAAGGACACCCTTCCCGATTTCTCGGTAGTATGGGGACGGAACCTGAAGGGTGGAACCATCCGGGCGCCACTGGCTCATCCGGCAACGGCGGGGGCGGTACGATATGATCTGGCCGGAAGCACCATCACGCTCACTCCATGACCTACCATGACAACTAAAACGGCAGTCTTACTGATCGTGTTGCTGCCGTGCGTCCTGATGACCTCAGGGTGTGCCACGGTGTACACGGTGGCGCCGACCGGCGATGACCAGGCGGCGGGGACGCCGGAGAGGCCGTTCCGGACCCTTCAGCGCGCCGCCGACATCATGCAGCCTGGCGATACCTGTGTGATCCGCGGGGGAACCTATCGGGAGACGGTGCGTCCCCGTACCGGGGGCCGCGCCGGCAAGCCGGTTCGCTTTATCGCCGCGCCCGGAGAAACGGTTATGGTGTCCGGAACCGAGGTGATGACCCGTTGGATCCCTTACCGTGACCGGATCTACCAGACGGCCTGCGACGCCGCGCCGGAGCAGGTCTTTGTGGAGGGGAAGGTCATGGTTCACGCCCGGTATCCAAACCTGGGAACGAACCTGTGGACGGTCAACACCTTGATTCTCAAGCCGGTCACGAACCAGGTTCTGACCGGAGAGTTGCCGCCGCGCGAAAAGGACTATTGGAAAGGCGCCACCGTGTGGGGGCTGAGTCAGGGACTCGGCTGGGTGGCCTCGCGTTTCGCGATCACCGGATCGGTGGCGAATCTACTCTATTATGAGGGAAAGCGGGTGCCATGGTACGGGGGCGGGCCGGGACGAGCCTACCTTTCCGGACTCCTGGGAGAGTTGGACTCGGAACGCGAGTGGCATCAGGAAGGGGGCCGACTCTATTTGTATCCGCCGGGGGGAATGGATCCGAACGGGCTTGTTGTGGAGGTGCCCCGCCGACGCTGGGGATTCGACCTGGCCGGTTTGTCCCATGTTGACGTGGTGGGACTCCACCTGTTTGCCGCGAGCGTCAATCTGGAGGGGGCCACGCAGTGCGTCCTCGACGGCCTGCGGGTTCGGTGGCCCTGCGTGCAGGAGAATATCCGGGGTGGATTCAACCGGGATCGCGCCGTGAGCGCGGCGTCTGAGGGGTTGGGCCTTGTGCTGGCGGGTACGAATAACGTCCTCCGGAACAGCGTCATCGCCTACAGCACGGGTGACGGCGTATCGGTATTCGGGGCCAGTAACCGCGTCGAGAACTGTGTCATTCATGATTGCGATAC
>Ga0194063_10000561_pt1 | contig 26729 bp, 17 predicted proteins | sample SepL3720m_MetaG_FD_155459 | JGI IMG/M metagenome (GOLD analysis project Ga0194063, IMG submission 155459) | Anoxic zone freshwater microbial communities from boreal shield lake in IISD Experimental Lakes Area, Ontario, Canada - Sep2016-L373-20m | ecosystem: Environmental > Aquatic > Freshwater...
ACTATAAGGCGTTTCTAAAACCTCTTTCAAATCATATTCGGCAATGGTGTCGCCCAATACAATAAACACTTCATCTGTTCCCACAATTTCACGGGTGAGGTCAATCGCATGACCAGTACCCTGCCTTTCGCTCTGGTGCACAAAATAAGTATTCAATTCAGGATATTTTGCGTTTACATAATCCTGAATTTTATCACCCAAGTATCCCACAATAAAGATAAAATCGGTAATACCTGAATCGCGCAATTGATCGATGATAATGCTAAGAATGGTCTTGCCAGCCAAGGGAATCAAGGCTTTGGGCTGTGTATAGGTGTGGGGACGCAGTTTGGTACCTGCTCCTGCAACTGGAATAATAGCCTTCATACTCATGCTTTTGTTAAGGCAATTTTATAAAAGGCTGTGAAGGTAATGATTTTTAATAACAGGATGTGTATTGTTTACACGCCCCATATTTATTTTGCCTTGCCGCTTCCCCTTATATTTGCAGCACCAAATTTTAAATATGCAAAGAGATACCGTCATTTTTAGCTTAATTCACGAGGAATTGGAACGTCAAAGGCATGGCATTGAGTTAATTGCTTCTGAAAATTTTACTTCACTACAGGTGATGGAAGCCATGGGTACTTCACTGACGAATAAATACGCCGAAGGATATCCTGGCAGACGATATTATGGGGGCTGCGAAATTGTTGACCAAGTAGAACAATTGGCCATTGATCGTTTAAAACAAATATTTAACTGTGAGTATGCCAATGTGCAACCACATAGTGGGGCACAAGCCAATGCAGCACTATTACTGGCCATTTTACAACCAGGGGATAAAATACTGGGACTCGATTTAAGTATGGGAGGCCATCTTACACACGGATCGCCTGTAAATTTCAGTGGCAAATTATATCAACCGCTATTTTACGGTGTAAAAAAAGATACCGGATTGCTGGATTACGAAATGCTGGAATCAAAGGCAAGAAGCGAAAAGCCTAAAGTAATCATCTGCGGCGCCAGCGCATATAGTAGAGATATTGACTATGCTCGTATTAGAAAAGTAGCCGACGAAATCAATGCATTTGTATTTTGCGATATGGCCCATCCTGCTGGACTGATAGCAAAAGGATTATTGAGCTCACCATTTGAACATTGCCATTTTGTTACCAGTACTACTCATAAAACATTGCGCGGACCAAGAGGTGGTATTATATTGATGAAAAAAGATTTTGAAAATCCCTTCGGACTTAAAGATGTAAAAGGCAATATTCGGATGATGAGCAATTTGCTCGACATGGCGGTTTTCCCTGGAACACAAGGTGGTCCGCTGGAACACGTTATTGCTGCAAAAGCAATTGCCTTTGGAGAAATTCTTTCAGATGAGTTTACGGTTTACGCCAAACAAATCATTGCCAATGCGCAAGCAATGGCAACTGCCTTAACCGCAAAGGAATATCACATTATTAGCGGCGGAACAGATAACCATTTAATACTGATTGACCTGAGAAATAAAAATATTAGTGGAAAAAAAGCGGAACAGGTACTGGGAAAAGCAGGTATTACAGTAAATAAAAACATGGTTCCTTATGATGACAAATCTGCTTTTGTTACCAGTGGTATTCGTGTAGGTGTTCCTGCTATTACCACCAGGGGCATGAAAGAAAAAGACATGTTGAAGGTGGTCGAATTCATTGACAATGCCATTGTGCATGCAGATGATGAATCGGCCCTCGCAGGTATTAGCGTTGCTGTTAAATCATTTATGAGTGAGTTTCCATTGTACCCTGAACTAGCATAATAATACTACTCAGCGCTTATACGCTAGTCCTCATAGGGGGTTTCTTCTGCCTCTTCATATGCCTGCAAAATGGCAGCACTACTCCTTGTTATCCAGTTAAGAAATTGTGGTGCAAAAGAGAATACACCAATGGTGGTCAATTTTTTCCCATCATACGTAAACTCCAACCCCTCCTTATAATAAATATGGTCGCCGTCGTACCCTTGATAACGAATGGGGAGATAGGGTGATTTCATTTTTCCTATACATTTATTCATGTCGTCAAAAAAACGAATCCCATTTTTTAAAACTACTGTTTTAGCCAAGGCCTTATCTACCCCATAGGTCGTAACCGTTATATAATTAAGTCGGTGCTCCTTAAAATACAAAGAATAAACGGGCCATTTAGCAGGCAAGGACCCTGAAAAAGAAGCGGCAGAATCAAATCCAATTACAAACTGAGGAATACTATCAATGGCAAAATTATTGCCATAATTTTTAAAGGCAAACATCTCTCCTATATAGGATTTCCAAGTTAAATTACCGCCTAGTAGATCAGCTGCTGCTTTTTCACTCATCCCTAATTTCAATGCCCCTATCCCTACTCCGGGTGTGATGACAAGTGGGGCACTAGGCATTTTTTTGTTTATTTGGGCTGACCCTTGCAGTTGCGTAGCAAGGAAGCATAAGGCAATGATTGCTTTTTTCATATATCGAAAATAACTACTTTAGACAAACAACGACTAATTAATTATGGATATTTTAAAAAAAAGTAAAGATTTATTTTAAGTAAAAAAATCATGCGCAGCTGCAATTGCATTTTTTTGCCCTATTATTATATAGGTACCTGCTACCCTGCAACCAGTTTATTGGCAAATGATACTGACCTAAATCGATTTTATTATAAAATCGTAATTTTATAAAAATATCTACCATGATACAACGCATTCAATCCGTTTGGTTATTGTTAGCCGCAGTGGCAGCTACGCTGAGTTTTAAATTTGAATTTTACAGCGGCATCAATAGTATACATCCAACTTTATACAAAATCAATGCGACGGAAAGCATGTTTACTTTGCTATTAACCGTTGCCGTTAGTGGATTGGCATTTTTCACCATCTTCCTTTTTAAGAATAGAAAATTACAATTTCGACTTTCGATTCTAGGCATTTTGCTGGAAGCCTTGCTTATATTCGTATACTATACAGTGATAAGAAATTACACCTACGGTTCTATTTCTATTTGGGCTTTATTGCATGGCGCTATACTATTTTTCTTTTTCCTTACTGCCAGGGCCATTAAAAAAGACGAAAAACTTATTCAGGAATCGGATCGATTGAGATAAGCGATTATCCATTCACTACATTATTGCGAGCTTAACTTAAAAAACGGGCAGTATGACTGAGCTTTGATTTTTTTAGCTCCGTAGGTTTTCCTGCAAATACCAATTGCCCGCCTGCATCACCAGCTTCAGGCCCTAAATCAATTACCCAATCGGCCGACTTAATTACATCCGTATTGTGCTCAATTACAATAATCGAATGCCCCTGTTCAATCAATGCATTGAAGGAGGCTAGTAATTTTTTGATATCATGAAAGTGTAATCCGGTAGTAGGTTCATCAAAAATAAATAACATATTCCCCTTACCATTTACCTCATCGGCCCTTGAGCCAGCTTTTCCCTTTCCTAAAAAAGAGGCCAATTTCACTCTTTGAGCTTCCCCACCCGATAAAGTATTAGAGGATTGTCCCAGTTTTACATACCCCAATCCAACACTACTCAATGGTTTGATTTTATTGGCCACCGCTGGTTCAGTGGCGAAAAAAGAAATGGCCTCATCTACACTCATCTCTAATACCTCATAAATATTTTTCTGTTGATAGGTTACTTCCAACACTTCTTCTTTAAACCGTTTCCCATTACATACATCACAGGTAAGATGTACATCTGCTAAAAATTGCATTTCAACTATCTGCTCTCCTTCCCCTTTACATGCATCGCATCTTCCGCCATCTACATTAAAAGAAAAATGCTTGGGCATAAAACCCCGCATTTTACTCATGGGCTGACTACTGTACAAATCTCGTATTTCATCGTAGGCCTTGATATAAGTAACTGGATTACTCCTGCTGGATTTACCAATGGGATTTTGATCTACCATTTCAATTTGCGAAATAAAATCAATATCGCCACTGATGTTTTTGTGCAAACCCACTTTATCTGCTACCTCTCCCTTTAACTTTTGAAGAGCAGGATATAATATTTGTTTTATTAAAGTAGTCTTACCACTACCACTAACACCACTGACCACTGCTAAGCAATTCAACGGAATGGTTACATCAATATTTTTCAGGTTGTTTTGTGCAGCTCCCTCAATTTTGATACTCCTATTCCACTTTCGAATATTGACAGGTGGTTCAATAGTCAATTCATGAGAAAGATATTTTCCTGTAAGACTATCCTTATTAGCGATGAGTTCCTGATAATTTCCAGCTGCCACTACTTCTCCACCCAAATGAGAAGCCAGTGGACCCATATCAATAATATAATCGGCCTCCCGCATCATCATTTCGTCGTGCTCTACTACTACTACAGTATTACCCAGATTGCGGAGGTCTTTTAAAACCTTTATCAATCTTTCGGTATCACGTGCATGCAATCCAATGGAGGGCTCATCTAAAATGTACAGTGAATTAGTTAGATTACTACCCAAGCTGCGGGTTAATTGTATGCGCTGACTTTCGCCTCCACTGAGACTATTAGCCAACCGGCTAAGGGTGAGGTAGCCTAAGCCAACATCCAAGAGCGTTTGTAATCGGTGCTGAATTTCGAGTAATATTCTTTTTGCAACCTGACTATCGTATACGTTTAGCTGCAAAGAATTAAACCAGTTCTTCAAATCTTTTATAGGCATTTCGCATAATTCGCCAATATGAGCCCCCCCCATTTTTACATAGAGCGCTTCTTTTCGCAGCCGATAACCCTTGCAATCAGTACAAGTAGTTCTGCCCCGATACCTACTCAATAATACCCGATACTGCACTTTATATAAATTGGCTTCTACTTCTTTGAAAAAATCATTTATACCATTTGCATGCTCATTCCCTTCCCACAGAAGTTGATATTGTTCCTTGCTCAAATCCATAATGGGTTTATGCACCGGGAATCCCGTTTTCTTGGCGGCTTTAATAAAATATTCTCGCCACATGCCCAATTTTTCACCCTTCCATGGAGCAACAGCACCTTCAAAAACACTCAATCTTTTATTTGGAATCACCAGGTCGGCATCAATACCCAAGATTTGAGAAAAGCCCTCGCAAACCGGACAGGCCCCAAATGGATTATTAAATGAAAATAAATTCGGAACGGGCTCTTCAAATTCAATACCATCCGCTTCAAATTTATTACTGAAAGGCAATACCGATGCACTGGTATCAATATCTAATAATAATTCACCCTCCCCCTCATAAAAAGCAGTATGTATAGAATCTGATAATCGATGTAAATCGTCTTCCTCAAATGTCTTTACAATAAACCGGTCAATTAAAAGCGCATAGTCAGCCTCATTTATTTTTCCTGCTTTTTTCTCTAATAAATCCTCGATACGTACAATTTCTTTATTTACATATAATCGACTAAACCCTTTCTGTAATAAAATATTCAACTCCTCTCTCCAATCCCTATGTGCCTGCTTTTTAAAAGGCACCAGTACCAATACTTTGGCACCTACCTTCAAGCCTTGAATAGCTTCTACTACATCCTTTACATCATCTTTTTTTACTTCCTTGCCACTAATGGGAGAAATGGTTTTTCCTACCCTGGCAAAAAGCAAACGTAAATAATCATATAATTCTGTCATACTACCAACTGTACTACGAGGTGTCCTTGTGATTACTTTTTGTTCGATGGCAATCGCGGGGCAAAGTCCTTTGATATCGTCTACATCTGGTTTATTCATTCGCTGCATAAACTGCCTTGCATAGGCGCTTAAACTTTCTGCATATCGCCGTTGGCCTTCTGCAAATAAAGTATCAATAGTAAGAGATGATTTACCCGAGCCAGACACGCCAGTTACTACCACTAATTTATTTCTCGGAATAGTAACTGTTACATTCTTAAGATTATGTACCCTAGCACCTTTGATCAAAATGCCTTCCACTGCAGAAATCTTTTTTTGCGTATCAATTGATTTACTAGCTTTTAAATCCATCCAACAAAAATACGTAGGCAAACTTCTACATCCTTTTAAATGTGAAACTTTTCTTAAAGCATTTAACTACTACAAATAAGAGTAGTGGTAATTGGTATTTTTACTACATAAGTAATTACCTAAAAATCGAGTATTTCTACGTAGTTATTTTAAAAACTATTTGTCATATATTTGTAGTCCAATATCCAAAAAAGTGAAAAGCCGCAGATTGCCTATCATTTAGACTTCTACGCATTTTTCTCGATTTTGGTCCTGAATCAAAAGTCCTTAACACTAAACTGTAGAAGTTATGAAATGCCTTAACAACCTTACCGACCAACAATTAATTCATCTTTATTTAGATGGAGATGCCGATGCCCTTTCAACCATCGTATTGCGTTACAAAGACAAAATTTTCACCTCTATTTACCTATTGGTAAAAGACAAGTACTTGGCTGAAGACATTTTTCAAGATGTTTTTATCCGTGTAATTGACACTTTAAAGGGTGGCCGTTATACCGATGAGGGAAAATTCCTACCATGGGTAATGCGTATTGCGCACAATATGTGTGTAGATCATTTCCGTAAAGTAAAACGTAGTCCTAGTATCAAAACCAGTGACGACCGTGATATTTTCGAAGTTTTAAATTTCAGTGAGCCTGGGGCTGATCATCGCATGATGACAGGTCAAAGTCACGACCGCGTTCGTAAAATGGTAGATCATTTACCAGAAGACCAACGTGAAGTAATCATTCTTCGTCATTATGCAGACCTTAGCTTTAAAGAAATTGCTGACCTTACTGGCTGCAGTATCAATACCGCTCTTGGACGTATGCGTTATGGTTTAATTAACCTTCGCAAAATGATGACTGAAAAACAAATTGCACTTTAAGTTTTGTAACCCCCAAATAGTACATAGCCCTCCAAGTTGGAGGGCTATTTTATTACTGAAAATTTGTTGTAAGAGAATTATGATAGTAGGTAATTCTAAATTGACTTGAATTTGTCATCCCCCAAAATAAAACTACTGCTTAAATACCAAACAAATGATTGAAGATTTTTTTACCATCCTCGTTTCCTAATTCCAAATTAGTGGCTCTTTCGGGATGGGGCATCATACCAAATACATTGCGTTCCTTGTTGCAAATACCTGCAATATTATGAATGGCTCCATTGGGATTGCTTGCCTGGGTTATACTACCCACTTCATCGCAATAGCGATACATGATTTGGCGATGCATTTCAAGTGCTTCCAGTGTTGCCTCATTGGCAAAATACCTTCCTTCACCATGTGCAACTGGAATCTGAAGGGCTTGGCTGCCTTCACCTGTTGCCTCTTTCATAAAAATATTTTTACAAACGAATTGCTGCTGTGCATTGCGCAGTAAAATTCCAGGCAGCAATCCGCTTTCACATAATATTTGAAACCCATTGCAAACACCTAAAACTTTTCCCCCTTTTTGAGCAAATTCTATCACCGACTGCATCATGGGACTAAACCGAGCTATTGCACCACAACGAAGGTAATCTCCATAGCTAAACCCTCCAGGTAACACTATGCAATCCTCCGGAGTAAACATACTAAGGTCTTTGTCTTTGTGCCAAAGAGAAATAACTTCCTGTTGCATATCCTTTTCTAAGGATTCCATCATATCTCTATCACAATTACTACCGGGAAAAACCACTACACCAAATTTCATAAATATTTACTTTATAGTTGGAGGCAACTTTCTACAAAAATACAAATAGCCAATTAATTATTTAACTAAAAAACTTATGGCCAATACCAAGGCTACCAACAACCAATGAAAAAAACCGGGAATCCATCTAACTGTGGGATAATAAAATGCTGCTCCCATTAGTGCTGCCAAAGGAATTGCAGATATAATCCAATATTGAAAACTATGTGTAGCATTAATAAATGGTACAAATAAAGCTATGAGTAGGTATAAAAAAAGAAGGTTCCAGCTTTTTCGGGCTTGAATCAATTGCCGTCGGAAATTTTTCTGTACATAAATAAATCCTATTAAAGCCAGGAATGCAACAATGATAATGGCTGCATAGGACCAATTTGATTCACCAATATGCGGAGCTGTGATGGCGAAGCCCGGAAAATGATACCCCTGCCACTTATCTGCTAAGAATACATAAGATAACAGGAAATAGTATGGGCAAATCATACCCATTAATGCCAATAACCATTCAGCAAGCTTAAAAGGCCGAGTAATCAATAACCCAAAAATTATTAAGGCAGTAAATGCCAATGAGGGGAAGTAGAAAAAGGTACAGATTCCAATGGCTAACCCGATATTAAAAAGAGTAGTTTTCGGATTTTGCGCATTGTGTAAACTACTCATTCTTGCCCATACCCATAAAATCAGAGAATTAATGATTAATGGAGCAGATAAAATATTCCAATCACTGAACAATGAACTTAACAGCAAATAACTCATTCCGGTGAGGTAGCCCGGGGTTTGCAAGAGGCGCAAATCAGATACTAGCTTATTGAAAATTATAGCTTGACTATATAATAAAACAAAAGCCAAGAGTGGGTAAATGATTGGTAAGCTTGAACCGAATGGATGCAACCAACTTAAAAAAGCCCTATACAAAAATCCATCTACCTGCTGCTCCTTTGGTATCACTGGCACCAGGAACATGGGGAGTTTCAGCAATAGTCCATAGACCAATAGCAGAAAACTATTATAAGGATTATTAGCTTTAAAAGTAAGTGTCAAAACAATAATGAATTTTGAAATGGAGAATCATACATCTGCCAGCAAAATTGCATAATTATTTTTTAACAACGCGATTAAAAATCTATTTTGGCAAATAGGATATATCCATTGCGGTAGGTACAGGGCACCAGCAATTGCCTAGCACCGATTTGTTTGGCAAATCGGGGCATAAATCGATAGCCTTTTTCTTCACTTTTTAAAGTTGGCTTTCTTGTTATCGTACCATCTGGTAAAATACCATGATTCGACACTAATTGGGTTTTAGAACCATCGTTGAATAAGAAATTAATTTCACCGCCCGTATTTATCGTTCCAAAAGAAAGATAATTATCCTCATCGTCATCGTATTGCTCTTTTTGAATAATATTCGTCCACTGCAAGGAAGCATTTTTATCCAAACTCATTACAATGATATTATCGTAATAATATCGAGTACTCTGATTACCGAAACTATTTGATGGACGATAATACATATTAAAAGGGGAATTAAAATTATAGTAATCATACCGAGTGGTGTAAGGAGAATACAAATAATCATATCGATTCCAACTATTGTTCAAACCCCTTGTTTGCGAGCTAAAATCTTCTGCTGTTATAATATACCCGCCATCTTTTTTAACCACAATTTGCCTAATCATAAAATCGTTCAATGCAAATCTTAATTGGCCATCTTTTTTGGCTTGATTGCGAATTGAATCAGAGAAAGGAATACAGACAGCATAATTTTTGGTAGCAGTACTGGTATTATAGGAATAAGCAAACAGTCCCTGTATATTTCCTCTTTTTTCCTGATAATAAAAACTATTAATCAAATATTGCTTATTGAGATTATCTATTTTCAATTCGATGTCATCAATGTATTTTTCCTGTACGTCTACTTTAATGTACTGAAGGGTATCCAGCAAGGGCTGTTTAACCACCAAGTCGAGTTCATTGATATAATCTCGATTGCCAGATTTATACCCTTTGGTGAAAAGTATATTTCCTGCATTATCTATTTTTAAATCATTGATTACATCTCTTCTTTCTTCAAATTCCATGCTGTTGCGACTTTTATGCAATAGCTGCATTTGATTGTCAAAAAGCAAGGTAGTTAGATACAATTTTTCATTGCGCTTTTGAATTTTATATAGCAATAGTTTTTGCTTATCCTCACTGGCAACTACAGCATAAATCTTATTGTCAGAAAGGAACCCAATACGAGTGGTATCCATTTCAAATGGCTCTCCCAATTGCTTTCCATCGGCACCTATGTTTACGCCCATACAATACAATATGCCCTTTTTTTGATATTGGTAAATCATGTAAAAATGAGTGGGCAGAACGTAAAAGTCTACGTTCAATGTCTTCTCAGGCATGAATGCCAAGTCCATTTTTTCCTGCCGCTGCATGTCGCTGCTATAAATGGTAATGTTATGACGCCAACGGATATTTTTATATACTAGGAAATTACCATTCATCTTGCCGATAATTTCAAAATTTATATCCTTGCTATCTTCTCGGTTGTAATCAGACCAAGTAATTTGCTGTGCAAGCAGTGGCGAACTGGCAAAAATTAATAGAAAAAATAACATGTATTGGCGGACATTCATAAATAGACTGTTTGTTAGTTAAAATTACGATTAAATAGAGAATGCATATATATTACATTGAACAAGATGAGCGTTTGGATGTTATTACATATCATGATCGCTAATTTTATACTATGAATACAGTCTTGATTACAGGAGGAACCGGTTTGGTGGGACGAGCACTGAGTAAAATGCTAGCCGAAAATGGCTATAAGGTCATTGTTTTAACCCGAAAAATACCCTCCTCCTCCACAAATCCTTCTATCAGTTATGCACGTTGGGATATCAAGAATGCCTATATCGACCCTGCTGCCATTCAGCAAGCCGATTGTATTATTCACTTGGCTGGTGCGGGCGTGATGGACCATGCCTGGACAGAAGCTTATAAAAAAGAAATAGTAGAAAGTCGCGCAAGCTCTGCAAAATTGCTTTTGACATCGCTTCAACAAAATAGCCATAAAGTAAAATCCATTATTAGTGCTTCTGCCATTGGTTGGTATGGTAAAAGCGAACATGCACATAGGGAAGAGGAGGAGGCCGACGATTCATTCTTAGGCAATACCTGCAAAGCATGGGAAGAAAGCATTCAATCCGCTCAATCATTGGGTATTCGATTGGTAACGCTAAGAATTGGCATTGTATTGAGTAAGGAGGGTGGTGCGCTAAAAGAATTTTTAAAACCCTTGCAATATAGAATAGCGGCCATACTCGGTAATGGAAGGCAAATCATCAGTTGGATACATATAGAGGATCTATGCAGGCTATTTTCATTTGCCATTGAAAACGAAAAATTAGGGGGCATTTACAATGCAGTTGCAGCCTTACCTGTAAGCAACAAAGACCTTACTATAACACTTGCACAAAAAAAAGGATTGTCTTTTTACCTACCCTTACACATTCCTGCCTTTGTGTTGAAATTAATACTTGGGGGAAGAAGTATAGAAGTCTTAAAATCTGCCAATATTAGCAATAAAAAAATTGAAGCGGCTGGATTTCAATTTAAATTTAATACCATCGAAGCGGCCTTAAAAAATATAGTTACCAATTAAAGGTCAGATTGAACAAATTTGCGTTTTGCCCAAAAATAGAAGAGAAACATATAGGCAATTGCCAAGGCGAAGACAATCCAAGTATAATCCGTAGGCATAATGCTCTTGCTCATCGTTTTTAAACTATTATTGGGGAATCCCAAGAGTCCATCGGCTGCATTCATTGGTAAATAATCGCCAATAGATCCGATATCAGTTCCACTTTCCGATTTAATTTTCATGCTTAATACATCGAGCATTTGAGAAATAATGTTCTCGGCTCCTAAATAAATAAAGAATACCCCAGTAGCAAAACCAGTTCGCTTGATCAGAACAGAAATTAAAATAGCAATCAAATTATAGGAAAAGGCCTTCATGAAAAAATAGCCCAGGTATTCAATTCCTTTTATAGAAAAACTGGTACCAGAACCAAGCCCGAAGAGCAATGCAGTGAGGGCTACCATTACAGTGGCTATTAAAGCAAAAATAAAGCCCATCATGAATTTCACATCAATAAATTGTTGCCTACTCCATCCATCAATAATATTCTGGCGATGTGTTTTATAAGAATATTCATTGGTAAAAAGCATCAATAATAAAAGCGATGGCAATAATAAAATAAAGCCGGTTACATAACTCGTCGTTTGCCAAGTGCTATCAAAACTATAAGGCGAAAATGAAATCAATCCACCAGCAGGTACATTGCTTACTACATTTTTATTAAAGCTGTACACAATATAATTGGTTGCAATAACGCCGATGATAAAACAGATTGCAAGCACTTTGAAGGCGGTATATTTTTTTACTTTGAGCCATTCAATAGCCAGAAGTTCTTTCATTGTATTTCAGTTAATAAAATTGATAAAATTATTTTTCACTTTTTGTGCCAGTAATTTCAAGGAATCTGGTTTCCAAAGATTTGCGCTTGACATTCAACTTGCTTAATACAATTCCTTTCTCAAAACAGTATTGATTAATGTCGGTTGATTGAATGGTATCTGGACAAGTAAAGGACAGGCCATTTTCATCCATTGTCAAATCGCTAATATAATGCAGGGAGCCAATCAAATTCTGTAAGGCTTCATTATCGTTGGCAGCAATTTCTATTAGCGTGGTGCCTGCATTGACACTTGTACCATCGGTATTCATTACCTCTTTTACAGAGCCCACTGTTTTCAATACCCCCTTTTGTATAATGGCTACGTGCGTACATACTTTTTCTACTTCATCCAGAATATGACTGGCCATGATGATGGTCTTTCCTTTTTTATTCAACTCTTTTATCAGCTCCCTGATTTCTGCAATGCCCGCAGGATCCAATCCATTGGTAGGTTCATCAAATACCAATACATCAGGATCACCTAATAAAGTTGAAGCAATGGCTAGCCTTTGCTTCATACCCAAGGAGAAGGTACTGAATTTAGAATTTTTTCGTTGGTCAAGATTTACCAGCTTTAATACATGATCTATATTCTCCATTCCTCTTCCTTTAATACTCGCCGCAATTTTTAAATTATCCTCGGCGCTCATGTAATGATAAAAATTGGGGGTTTCTAATAAAGTACCAATCTTTTTCCGCACTTCATTAGAAGCAGTTTGTCCGTCCCAACTAAAAGTACCTTCTGTTGCTTTTAGGATGTCCATTACAATGCCTAGTAAAGTAGTTTTACCGCTTCCGTTGGGCCCCAGTATACCAAATACCGTTCCTTTGGGTACTGCAAAACTTACATTATTCAATGCTTTGATGGCACCGTAATTTTTAGAAAGATGATCAATTTGTAAAACAGTCATGGTGGAAGACTAATTAGATATAAAATAAATTAAATGCTTCGAAGCGGAAAGTTATCATTTTTTTGAATGTAATAAATCAACAATATTTAAAAAAGGAGCTAGGGCACGGTATTTCATGCCCAATTGTACTTAGGGCAACAAATACTGCCGATACTTACTAGCAATGAATTGATTTTTTTAGTACCATGAAAGCTGCCTTCCTATTTCAAATTTTGTATAAAATAGTCGGTTAGTTTTTGATATAAATGTGCACGATCCTTTCCCAATACATTGTGTTCATGGCCAGGATAAATCATATAATCGATTTGCACCCCATTGTCCACACAAGCTTTAACAAAATTAACAGAATGTTGCTGCACTACTACTGGATCCTGTAGCCCATGAATCAATAATAATTTATCTTTTAATTTACCTGCCTGGCTAATCAAATTAGTTTTAGCATACCCTTCGGTATTTTCAAGTGGAGTATCCATATATCTTTCTCCATACATGATTTCATAATATTTCCAATCCATCACAGGACCACCTGCTACACCCGCCTTAAATACAGCAGGATGATGAAGTAAGAAATCAGTGGTCATAAATCCTCCAAAACTCCAACCAAATAATCCCATTCGATTTTTATTAACAAAGGGCAGGGAGCCGAGATATTCAACTCCGCTCAACATATCCTCCATTTGTGGTTCGCCCAACTTTCTATGAATGATTTGTTCAAATGCCTTCCCTCTATTATCGCTACCCCTGGTATCCAGTGTAAATACTATATAGCCCCGCTCTGCCATGTATTGAAACCAATAATCTCCCGCGCCTCCATTCCATGCATTTAATATCATTTGTGCATGAGGACCTCCGTACCAATAGACCACAACAGGATATTGTTTACTACTATCAAAATTGGCAGGCTTATACAGGCGGCAATACAAATCATCGCCGGCTTTGTTTTTAATGGTAAATATGGAAAGCTGTCCCAATGCATAATCGGCCAATGGATTAGATGCCTGTAATAACAAAGACGTTTTGCCGGTTTTTAATTCGGTACAATTAATCGTTCGTGGATTACCGTTAGCACTGTAACTATCTAGTACAGTAGTGCCATCTGTCGAAATTTGAGTGGCATGTACAGCAGTAGCGGGGGTAATTCTTTTGCTCAAGCCAGACTTCAAACTGAGTTGATATAAGTTTTTGGTAATGGGCGATTCTTCAGTAGCTGAATAAAATAAATTATCCCCTTTTGCATCAAATCCTTTTACTTCCAACACTTCCCAGTTACCCTTTGTCACTTGTTTAAGCATATTGCCATTTAGGTCGTATAGGTATAAATGATTCCATCCATCACGATTGCTTTGCCAGATAAATTGACTAGGGTTATTTTTTAAGAAGCGCATCGGCACCAGGGGCTCTACATATGCAGGATCTTTTTCCTCGAATAAAGTTTTTACAAATGCCCCAGTGGTAGCATTGTATTGGTTTAGTTTCAGGTGATCCTGCTGCCTATTTAATACAGCAATGAAGATCCATTTGTCATCTGGACTCCAAGCTATATTGGTAAGATACTGCTCAACGGGAAGTCCGGTATTAATCCAAATAGTATTATTGATTACAGCATTGTAAACAGCTACCGTTACTTGGTGACTTTGTCCACCTGCCATTGGATATTTAATATTTTCATTTACGGCTGGGTATTGCGACCAATCAATGATGGGGTAATCGGTTACCATTGTTTGATCCATCCTGTAAAAAGCCAAGAGCTTTCCATTATTACTCCAAAAAGTGCCTTTATTGATACCGAATTCATCGCGATGTACCGATTGTGCATAGACGATATTTTTACTGCCATCAGTTGTTACTCGTTTCGTACCCTCCGCACCACTGACAAATAAATTATAATTATCAACGAATGCGGTGTAACCGGCACCGCTCTCTTCCACTGCTTCTTTATCGGCGATGGTGTTCGATATTATTTCATTTGCTTTATTCGTAACCGGATTTAATGCGATGGTAGCACCATTTAGTTTCATCACCCATTCTATACCGCGATTGAATGTAATGTTAGGCATGGTTTTCATCGTTGCTACACCCGCCAATTTCAAATGATCATTCAGTTGATCCAATGTAAGAAATGGAATCGCTGTTGTCTTTATATTGCCTTTAAACCAAACATCCCCACTGTCTGTTTTTTTCAAATACACATAGTCATTAGTGCTGTATAAAAATTGTAACTGTTTTAAGTTTTCTGGAGCAAGGCTAGTTCTGTTTTTGACCATCGCATCTTCCATCGTCAGCCATTTATTTTGAGATTGAACAGCCATAGTACTGATCAACAATAGCAGCAAACATATTTTTTTCATGACAAATTTTCTATTAGTAAAAGAAGATTGATTTCTGTTGCGTTTGAATTGGGTTGCTAATTAATTGCGGAGGGGGCGGCCCGTTTTTAAAACAGCCTGAATCCGTTCGAGTGATTTCTTTTCACCACATAAGCTCAAGAAAGCTTCTCGTTCAAGATCCAATAAATATTGCTCCGATACCAAGGTGGGTTCGCTTAAATCACCCCCACACATTACATAGGCCAATTTTTTTGCAACCAGCGCATCGTGTGCACTGGCATAATTGGCTTTTTGCATACCGTTGATACCTGCTAAGAGTGTGCCTAAAGCAGACCGACCCAATACTTTGATATCAGTTCGTTGAACAGGCATTACATATCCATCATTATACATTTCAATAACGGCTTGTTTACCTTCGGCAATTCTTCTACCCAAATTAATACTTACCTGATCGCGACCTGCTCTATAAATACCCAATCCATATGCTTCGTGTGCACTCGTAGCTACTTTGGCAGTGGCAATGGTTAAAAAGCGATTCTGCAAAGTCAAGGTATCTACTTCCCCTTCATGCATTTCATCTGCTGCTCTCAAAACAAATTCTTTTGTACCTGCTCCACCAGGGATGACACCAATACCCACTTCTACCAATCCGGTATACGTTTCAGCAGCTGCGACCACTTTATCGGCATGCAAACTCATTTCGCAGGCTCCACCCAAGGCAAGTCCATGCGGTGCCACTACAACAGGTATACCTGAATAACGGACACGCATAATTGTTTGTTGAAATTGCCTGATGGCCATATCTATTTCATCATAATCTTGTTCGATGGCCAACATAAAAATCATACCTACATTAGCACCCGCACTAAAGTTGCTGCCCTCATTGGCTATCACCAATCCTTTGTATTTATCTTCCGCCAATGCAATGGATTTTTGAATTCCTTCCAATACTTCACCACCAATGCTGCCCATCTTGGTATACCACTCTAATCCCAATACATCATCTCCAAGATGGTAAGTACGACAAGCGCTATTTTTCCAAACTGTGTCATTGACAAAATTCTTCATAACAATGAATGCCTCACCACCTGGTATAGTCTTATAGGATTTTGTTGTCACGTCATAACAAAGCCGCTTACCTGCGTCTAATGTATAAAATTTCGTATGCCCAGCCGCTAAAAAGTCTTCCACCCATTCTGCAATGGAATAGCCAGCCGCCTTCATCGCCGCTACTGTTTTACTAACCCCCAGGGTATCCCAAGATTCAAAGGCACCTATTTCCCAACCAAATCCCGCCATCATGGCATCATCTACACGATAGAGTTCATCACTTATTTCAGGTATACGGTGACTGATATACGAAAATAAACTATAATGAAACTGACGATAAAATTCTCCTGCCTTATCTGTTCCAGCACAAAGGGCCTTAATGCGTTGAGCAAGATCCTCGATGGGCTTGGCAGTTTCCAAGGTAGCAAACTTGGCTTTCACCCTTGGAGCATATTCCATTGTTTTAAGTTGCAACGTAAGTATCTCCTTTTCACCAGTTGCTGATTTTGTTTTCTTGAAAAACCCTTGTCCTGTTTTATCACCCAGCCAATTGTTTTCCACCATTTTATTTAACCATTCTGGAATAGAAAATATAGCCTTGGCTTCATCCGCTGGGCAATTGTCTGCTACTCCCTTAGCCACTTTTACGAGGGTATCTATTCCTACCACATCTGCAGTACGGAACGTCGCCGATTTTGGGCGACCAATAATGGGACCAGTAAGCGCATCAACTTCGTCTATGCTTAACTGTAATTTTTCCATTGCATTCATAATGGCCATCATGCCAAATACACCTACCCGATTGGCGATAAATGCGGGCGTATCTTTACACAGCACTGTGGTTTTACCCAATTCAAGACTGCCGTATTGCATTAAAAAATCTACCACAGTAGGGTCTGTATAAGGGGTAGGAATAATTTCTAATAAACGTAAATAACGTGGCGGATTGAAAAAATGGGTGCCGCAAAAATGTTTTTTAAAATCGTCGGAACGACCTTCGGCCATCAAATGAATGGGAATGCCAGAGGTATTAGAAGTTATTAATGAACCAGGCTTGCGAAATTTTTCTACCTGTTCCAGTACAGACTGCTTAATATCTAACCGCTCCACTACTACTTCTATCACCCAGTCGCATGGAGCAATGTCTTTCATATTATCTGTAAAATTGCCCGTCTTAATTTTCTTTATTACATCCTTTGTATATACTGGAGAGGGGTTCGATTTAATGGCTGCCAACAAAGCATCATCCACAATTTTATTTTTAGCAGCCGTACTTGCCTCTGCAGGCAAATCCTTTGGAGAGATGTCTAATAATAACACCTGCAATCCTACACCTGCAAAATGACAGGCAATGCGGCTTCCCATCACTCCACTACCTAAAACCGCAATTTTCTTAATAATTCTTTTTGACATATGATAAAATTAGTTAGTTAAACAACTATTTCATAAACGAAGTTAGCCGTAAAGCGGGAAAAAGTAAAATTCGATTAGGAAAAAAGCTATTTGTTAAACAGCAGTAACTGTTTAGCAAGGCGCAAAATAGAGTCGGCCTAAGGCAAAAAACGGGCAATTGCCAGATTAACTAAAAAGAAGCTTGCTAAAATATATACAACCAAGCTGGTAGCAGATAGTATCAATTATGGTGTAGGCTGAACCCTAGAAAAACTAGTAATCAATTTAACTAACCCCTGCACCAGGCTCAATAACTGATTCAGGTTTAACAAAATGAAGTTTACCCGTATTGTCTTCCGCCATCAATATCATTCCATTGCTTTCAATTCCCTTCATTTTACGAGGGGCAAGGTTGGCAACTACTACTACTTGTTTTCCAATTATTTCTTCGGGTGTAAAATGCAAGGCAATACCGCTTACTATAGTTCTTTTCTCAAATCCCAAATCTACCTCCAACTGAAGTAGTTTATCGGCCTTCTCTACTTTTGTAGCTGCCAAAATGGTTCCCACTTTTAAATCAATCTTCGCAAAATCACCATACACAATGGTGGGCTTAGGGATGACAGCATCGGCTGTATTTGTACTAGTTGGCATTGCTTGATTGTTTTCTGCGGTAGCTGTAATCAATCCGCTTTTTAATTTTTCTATTTGTTTACTAATTTCTTCGTCTTCAATTTTTCTAAACAATAATTCAGGGGCTCGCAAAGAATAGCCTACACTTAATAATTTTATTTTACCAGCATTGCTCCAATCCAATAATTTGTCCACCACTTTCATCATCGACAACATTTTTTTGGCAGTATTGGGTAAGAAAGGATTAATTAATATACTCAGGTTGGCAGTCAACTGCAAACAGAGATGTAAACAATTATCAATGCTTTGCTGTGCTGCAGGGTTTTCGGCCAATTGTTTTACCACAATCCAGGGTTCCTTTTCCTGCATGTATTTATTACCTTTTCTACTCAGATCAATTACTTCAAACAAAGCATCCCGGAATTTAAATTCCTCCAATAGTTTTTCTACTTTATCCTTGGCTTTACTTATGTCTTCTATCAATGCCCTGTCCTTGTCATCCATGATTGATTCATGTAATGGAGGCACTTTACTGCCGCATAATTTATGCATCAACACCCAGGTACGATTCACAAAATTGCCAAAGATGCTTACCAACTCACTATTATTACGATCCTGAAAATCTTTCCAAGTAAAATCATTATCCTTGGTTTCAGGTGCATTGGCGCAAAGCACATAGCGAAGCACATCCTCAGCTCCTTCAAAATCTTTGATGTATTCGTGTACCCATACCGCCCAATTCCTACTCGTTGACACTTTTTCACCTTCGATATTTAGAAATTCATTGGCAGGCACATTCTCTGGTAGTACAAATCCACCATGTGCTTTTAACATGGCTGGGAAAATAATACAATGGAATACAATATTATCCTTTCCAATAAAATGCACCAGCTTGGTATCGTCCTGACACCAATAATCGGCCCATTGTGGAGTTAATTCTTTAGTAGCACTGATATAACCAATGGGTGCATCAAACCAAACATAGAGTACTTTACCTTCCGCAGCTGGCAATGGCACTTTAATTCCCCAGTTACTATCCCTGGTCATTGCTCTACTTTGCAATCCATTATCCAGCCAACTTTTACACTGACCATAAACATTGTTTTTCCATTCAGTATGACCTTCGATGATCCATTCTTTTAACCATGGCTCATAATTTTGTAAAGGGAAGTACCAATGTTTGGTACTTTTTTTAATAGGTACTGCATCACTTAATGCACTGTGTGGATTGATTAATTGCTCGGGAGAAAGTGCCGTCCCACATTTTTCACATTGATCACCATATGCTTTCGGGTTAGCACATATGGGACAAGTACCAGTAATATAACGATCTGCTAAGAAAGTATTGGTTTTCTCATCGTAATACTGTTCTGTAATTTTTTCTTCAAACAAACCCTCTTCATACAATTTCTTAAAAAATGCTGCTGCTGTTTCGTGGTGAACGGAATTAGAAGTACGCGAATAAATATCGAACGAAATGCCCATTTGTGCCATGCTTTCTTTTATGATCGCATGATATCGATCCACTACCTGTTGTGGAGTTATCCCCTCTTTCATAGCCCGAATAGTAATGGGCACCCCATGTTCATCACTACCACCAATAAATTTTACATCACGTTGCTGTGCACGTAGGTAACGTACATAAATATCAGCAGGTAAATAACAACCGGCTAAGTGACCAATATGCACGGGGCCATTGGCATAGGGCAAAGCTGCCGTAACCAAGTATCTTTTGGGATTATTCATTTGCTGCAAAAATACCTAAACAATATACAATACCGAAATTTGAGTAACTTCATCTGATGCAACGTAAAAAATTTATCTCGGGCCTATTTACTGCTGCAGCCCTTCCTGTAGTAGGGCAAACTAGTGCTATTTTGTCAAATTGGCCATTGCAACCAGAAGATCAAGAATCGCCAAAACCAATCAAAGTTCCGCCCTACTTGAAACCAGGCGACTGCATTGGCATAACCTGTCCGGCAGGATTCATTACACTTAAAGAAATTCAACCAGCCATTCTCAAACTACAGGAATGGGGTTTTGAAATAAAGATTGGAGAAACGGTTGGTAAAAAAGACTTCACCTTGGGCGGCACTGATGAGGAAAGAAGAGCTGACTTTCAACAATTATTAGATGACAAAAATGTCAATGCTATTCTTTGTGCTCGCGGAGGATATGGTGCAGTTCGTATCATTGATGCAATTGATTTTTCGCAATTCAAAAAAAAACCCAAATGGATAATTGGATTCAGTGATATTACAGTGCTGCATTCGCATATCCATAAAAATTTTGGTATTGCCACCTTGCACTCCAAGATGTGCAATAGTTTTCCATCCGACTGGACTAAGGCAGAACCCATACAGGTAGAGACCATTCTTTCTATTCAAAAAACTTTGTCAGGAGAAAAATTAAATTATGAGGCAGTGCCCAATGAAAAAAATAGGATCGGTATTGCCAATGGCCAATTAATTGGAGGCAACCTTAAAACAATCGAATCGTTGGCAGGAAGCAATAGCGACCTTCATACAGCTGGGAAAATATTATTTGTAGAAGATACTGGCGAATACCTTTATAGTATTGATCGCATGTTTTGGAACCTAGAAAGAAGTGGAAAATTGTCCAATTTGGCTGGACTCATTATTGGTGGATTTAAAATTAAAGCAGCAGACAGTCCGGAAGAAGAATTCGGAAAAAACTTGTATGATATTGTTTTAGAAAAAACCAATAAATACCAATACCCCATCTGTTTTGATTTTCCCGTGGGGCATCAAAAAAATAATTTTGCTTTGAAATGCGGTATCCCACACCAGCTTTTGATAACTGCAGAGAAAGTATCCCTTTCGGAATTATAATTCGAACTTATTTTACAATTGTTACAAATCCCGTAAAAGGCATTCGTCCATTACCAGGTTCAATGATATAATAGTAGGTATCCATTGGCAGAAACTTTCCATTCTTTGTGCCATTCCATGGATTAGCATACCCTTTTGAAGAACTGTACACCAGCTGACCTGTACGCGTAAATACTTGCACCCTACAATTGGGATAATCATTCAGGTATTGAATCAGCCAAATATCATTGATGCCGTCGTTATTGGGCGTAAAAGTATTTGGAATCAAGGGTGCTTTTAATACTTTAACAAAAACTGCATCAGATACGGCACAACCTCCTTCAGCAGTTACTGTAAGTGTATAAGTAATGTCAGCGATACCCTTAAAAACGGGAACCAATACAGTATTGTTGTTGTTTACAATATTCACATTGGGGGTCCAAAGATATTGCAAGAGATTGCCCGTTGCAGTAGCAAATGGACTCACCTGATTCCCTTCTAATACAAATAAATCAGCTCCAGCACTTACTACCGGATATGGATAAACGACAATTGGCTTTGCCACCGTATCGCTATTACAACCAAATGCATTTATGATATATAAGCTAACAGAATAATTTCCGGTGGCAGTATATTGATGCGTAACAAGCGGGGCATTCCCTGTACCGCCATCTCCCATCAACCAATGCCAGGAACTGATGGGTGCACCACCGGTAGTACTAGCATCTACAAACAGAATAGGTGTACCCAAACAAATAGCAGCATTACTAATTGTAAAATCGGCCTTGGGTTGAGGATGAATACTATTAACAATGATAGCAGTATCCTGTACACAACCTGCACCACTTATAATTTGTAGATGAACAGTGAAAGGCCCCACAGCGCTATATTGGTGTAAGGGATTGATAGCAGTAGAACTATTATTAATACCAGACAATGGATCTCCAAAATTCCACAAATAAGTAAATTGATTTTGCGTTCCATCTGCAATGGTACTTAAGTCTGTAAACTGTACTAAAGCATTGGGCAAACATGTACTGGCCGTAAAACTAAAATTTGGTTTGGGTTGAGGTTTCACCACCACTTGTTTAGTTTTAGCAATACTGATACAGCCATTACTGGTAGTTACTATTAAAGACACCGTATAGGTTCCAGCATTTTGAAAAGTATGCGTAAATGTGCTACCCGAATTTCGAATTAAAGAGGGTGAGCCATCCCCAAAATTCCAAGTCCAAGTGGTCAAGCTTCCTACAGGTGTAATGGCAATACTAGTAAAATCAATATTCTTTGTTTCGCAAACAGGTGCACTCACTGTAAAATCACTCTCTGGTGGCGCCCACACAATAATGGTATTACTAATAGTATCGGTACAGCCGGCAGCGGTAGAAGTATATGTATACAAAAATTGGAAAGTACCAGGACCAGTAATAGCTGGATTAAATATTCCTGCAGCGCTAATTCCAGGTCCTGTAAAAATGCCCGTACCTGGTACGCCTGCTATTTCAGTAGCCTGCGTAATTTGAAATGGCAAAGCATCCAAACAAGTAGGCGGTATAGGAGTAAACTGCAGCAAAGGTGCAGCATTAACAACAATGGTTTTTATTTTATCATTGACGCAAGTAGCGCCAGAATAGGCTCGATATCGTATACTGAAATTTTTTGTCAGCGGATTATTAAAGAGTGGATAAAGATGCTTGTAAATTTTACCTGGTAGTGGATTAATATCGGTTTCAAATACCAAGGGTTGATTAATAGCATCCCAATAAATTTCTACGGTAGTAATATTCCCAAAATTAACCGTACTCGCATCCTGAATAGCAATGGAATCATTGGCACATAAGGTAGTAGGATTAAGTGGATTAAAATTAGCCGCGGGAATATCGCCATTTACTGTAAACTGTTGGCTAATTGTTTGCGTACATCCCTTATCGGTAGTAGCTGTCAAAGTAGCGATATACAATCCAACCGCATTGTAGGCATGCGTGGGATTTTGCAATATGGAACTATTGAGAATACCCGATCCTGGATCGCCAAAATTCCAAAGCCAGCTATTAATTACATCAGGCAACGTCACCTTACTTGTATCAATGAACTGAGCAGAGGCATCTGTTAAACAAACTTCAGGATTGATAAATCCTAAAATTGGCTGAGGATGTACATTGACTAGCAAGGTAAACGCTGCACTTGTACAACCTTTATTTGTTACCACCACCAAGCTTGCATTATAAGTACCTGCTGTGGCATATATATGTGTTGGATTTTGTTGTGTTGTATTAGTAGCATCTCCAAAATTCCATTGCCAACTGGCAATTGTTCCAACATTGGCAAGAGAGGCATCCGTAAAATTAATTTGGCGCGTTTCACAAACTGGTGCACTGACCGAAAACTGGGCAGTAGGTAATGGATTGATCACAATTGTTTTGGTCATGGTATCGCTATTACAACCACGTCCTGTAACAATCCAATGTTTAATAGTATAGGTACCCGCCGTTGCGTAGGTATGCGAAGGGTTTTGCAAGAAAGAACCCTGTGCATCACCAAAGTCCCAATGCCAAGAAGCAATTGTATTTCCCGCAAGCGGATCGCTCGTACTGGTAAATAATGTTGCATCATTCAAGCAGTTTTCGGGATTAACTGTAAAATCTGCATGGGCTTGTGCATATACATCGATGATGGGTAGGCTAATAGTATTTTCGCAACCAGCTTGGCTAGTAGCTAATAAACTTACTGTGAATGGGCCTGCAGTAGAAAAATAATGGGTTGGATTAGTAAGTATACTAGTATTATTGGTTCCACTGGAAGGGTCTCCAAAATTCCATGCATAAACCAAAGGACTTGCATTGGCGATGGTAGTGGTATTGGTAAAAGTAACCAGCCCATTGGGCAAGCAGGCTGGAGTATGAATGAAATTAGCAACTGGCAATGGATGTATAATAACCTGCTGAGAATAAATAGTACTTATACAACCTGCATCTGTTGTTACTACTAGGGTAACAGTATAGGTGCCTGCATTTACATATGCATGCGTAAATGGATTGCCATTATTGAGATTCAATAATGTGCCATCCCCTAAATCCCAACTCCAATTATTAATGGCTCCGCTATTTGCAAGTGAAGTACTGGTAAATAAAATATCAGCGCCTGCGCAAAGAAAACCCGCCACAGGCATGGCAGTAAAGGAAGCAGTTGGCAATGAATGTACAGTGACTAATTGTGTAGCTGTATCACTAAAACATCCCTGGCTATTTACAATCCAATGTTTAACTGTAAAAGTACCACCAGTAGCATAAGTATGAGATGGGTTTGAAAGTGTAGATCCACTAATGTCACCAAAATCCCAATGCCAAGATCCAATGGTATTACCTGGAATAGGATCACTATTACTTATAAAAGACATCGGATTACCTGCACACACTGGACTATTAGAGTTAAAGAAAGCCAAGGGTTTTTTTACTATAAAAGGGAAGGCCGTACCAGCTGCAATAGCATTACCACAAGCATCTAAAAAACTATTACCATCCGTACCATTATTGACGATTAATTGATAATTGCCTGGGGGTAGATAAGCTGGAAGATTAAGGGTCATTCCTCTAATAGAATTAACACCATTGGAGCAATCGGAACTGATATTGTTAACGGTAAAATTACCTGGCTGAATTAAAAATTCAGAGCCACTATTGGTAACACTGGTACACAATACATCTTTTGAAAAACTGATATTAATGGAATTACAACCAGCATCAATATTGGTAATATTAGGAGGTATGGGATCAGAAATAACTGCGGTGCCACCAGAGAAGTCCAGGTTATACCCTCCTACACCATTCCAATTGGTCACCATTAATAAATAATCGTGTCCAACAGTGATGGCGGGCATCCTATTAAATCGCAAACCAACTTCACCCGAACAGGTCATATCCGAATTGCCTGCATTAGAACAACCAGTGGCTCCATTATTACCTGTAGAACTACCAAATAAGTTATAGGATACTTGTAAGGTCGCATCTGTAAATACATCATTTGGGTTATGTCCCGTTATATCAGTCATCTCCCAATCAAAATCATTGGAGTTAATTGCTGGAGTGATAATAAAGCCAAGGGTACCAGATTGATAACAATGAAATTTATACCAAAAAGAATTATTGGAAGTAATTACATCTGTTACACAACCCGAATGCGGCATATTCGGACCAGTACAATTATTCACTGCAGTTTGAGTAAAGACGGTTGTACCACAAACTGCAATGGCTGTGCTTGGTGTCATTCCTGGAACTGTGCTACAGGCAGGCCCCTGTGCTACAGAGAATATTGGTGTAAAAAAAACCAGGAAATAAATTAATCGCATAACTTGCTGTTAAAGAGTAAAAATACAATATTTATGCTGCTTCCCCCCTATCTAAAAAAGGGCCAAACCATTGGCATCACCTGTCCGGCAGGCTATATGATTAAAGAAAAAGCCCAATCCTGCATTGCACAATTGCAAAAATGGGGGTTTGAAGTGATGGTGGGCAATACGCTTGGCAGCCAATCCAATAATTATTTCAGTGGCACAGATGAAGAGAGAAGAGATGAAATGCAGGCCATGCTGGATGATGACAGTATACATGCCATCCTTTGTGCTAGAGGAGGTTATGGTACGGGCAGAATTATCGAGCAATTGGATTTTAGTCGCTTTCGCAAAAAACCAAAATGGATTATTGGATTCAGTGATATCACAGTTCTACATTGTCATTTGTTCAGCAAATTTAAAATAGCCAGTCTGCATGCGCCCATGGCGGCTGCCTTTGCCGATGGACTGAACGAGTTTAACCAATCTTTGTACAAATCAATTACTGGCAAAAAAGCCAGTTATACAACCAATTCGCACCCATTTAATAAAAAAGGGAAAGTCAGTGGAGAGCTGGTTGGTGGAAATTTAAGCTTGTTTACACACTTGATAGGCACTAACAGTGAAGTAGACACGAAAGATAAAGTTTTATTCTTAGAAGATATTGGAGAACAGATTTACAATATCGATCGAATGCTGTACCAGCTAAAAAGAAGCGGCAAACTGCAGGCTTTAAAAGGACTCATTATTGGGGGATTCACCGATATAAAAGATACTGACCGGCCCTTTGGGCAAACAGTACAGGAAGTTATCAGAGCTATTATTGCAGACTGTACTTATCCGGTATGCTATGAATTTCCGGTAAGTCATGAAAAAGAAAATTTCGCCTTAAAAGTAGGTGGGCAATACGAATTAAATGTTGCTAGGTCAAAAGTCACCCTGAAAGAAATAGCCTAACTCATTAATGCAATAAACTATCTAACTTTTCCTGAAACAAAGTATACTCATTCAAATTATGATGAGTGCCCTTCTCGATGGTAATGAATTCATCCTTGCTTTTTAAAACATTTTTCAAACGGATGGCAC
>Ga0194063_10000563_pt1 | contig 26652 bp, 28 predicted proteins | sample SepL3720m_MetaG_FD_155459 | JGI IMG/M metagenome (GOLD analysis project Ga0194063, IMG submission 155459) | Anoxic zone freshwater microbial communities from boreal shield lake in IISD Experimental Lakes Area, Ontario, Canada - Sep2016-L373-20m | ecosystem: Environmental > Aquatic > Freshwater...
ACAGTCAAACGGATACGGAATAAATATGAAACAATACCACATTGAGCGAGACGGTCAGCAATACGGTCCGTTTTCTGCCGACCAGATCATCGAGATGCTTCAGTCTAGTCAGCTCATCTTGTCAGACAACTGCTGGCACGACGGGATTTCCGAATGGAAACCACTAAGCGAAGTGTTTAACTTGGCGGCACCAACAGAACCGTCGCCATTACTAATCACTCCTGCGTCGCAAGCACCAGTTGCAACAGAAGCAAACACCAAGGCTAAAGAAACAAAATGGTTGTGGTTTTGGAATTACATTTCACTTCCGCTCGGAGTGATCTGGTCGTTTTTGTATATTCTTTCGTGCCCGATACTCGCGATTGTTTTAGTCCCAGTTGCAGGTGTCTATATTGCAACCATAATTGGATTGCATTGCAGGAAGAAATGGGGATGGATAATGAACTGGATCGCAATAGGGGTAACATATCTTAATCTGATCCTTCCCAACCCGGCTGCTATGTCCAACAAAAAAGTTGAAGTGTTCTGGACTTTAGTTGGAATTAATATTTTCATTTATGGGCTGGTATGGATTTGGCCGAATGTGGTGTATTGGAAAAAGCGCAAATGTCTTTTCAGATAATATATTGCGAACCGTGCACCGAATCCCTGTCCCTGCGGGACATTCGACATGCCTCCTGCTTGCGCGGGAAATCATTCCTCATTTCGCATTTTTAATTTCTAAATGTTTTTTTCACTTGCGATCCGCTCGTTGCGCACGGTTGATTTGCGGCTTCTGCTCAAGTTCGGATGGAACTTCGGGCTGAAGAATCTTATCGCCGTGGAGAGGTTCAAGCGCCGGATCCAGCGCGGGGAATATTTTCCGCCGTTCCTGCAGATTTCGATATTGAACTCGTGCAACCTCCGCTGCCAGGGGTGCTGGGTGGATGTGGACGGCCCGCAGCACCGGCTCGACCTCGCGGCGATGAACCGGCTCATCAACGAGGCCAAGCGGCACGGAAATTCGTTCTTCGGCATCCTCGGCGGTGAGCCGTTCCTGCATCCCGAACTTTTCGACATCCTCGGCGCGCATCCGGACTGCTATTTTCAAGTTTTCACCAACGGGCAGGCGATCACCCGGGAGACGGCCAAGGAACTGCGGCGGCTCGGGAACGTCACCCCGCTCGTCAGCATCGAGGGGAGCGGCGCGGCGGGCGACGAGCGGCGCGGCGGCCAGGGGGTTTTCGACAAGTCCATGCGGGGCCTGGAAAACTGCCTGCGCGAGCGCCTCATCACCGGCGTGGCGACGAGCGTCTGCCGGACGAACATCGACGACCTGCTCAGCGAAAACTGGCTGCGCGAGCTGATCCGCCTCGGCGCGCACTATGTCTGGTATTACACCTACCGGCCGGTGGGCGGGCGCGGCAACCCGCAGCTCGCCCTGAGCGAGGATCAGCTCGTGCGCGTCCGCAGGTTCATCACCGACATGCGGGCCCGGCTCCCCATCGGCATTGTGGATTGCTATTACGACCACGACGGCGTGGCGCTCTGCCCGATGACCACCGGAGCGAGCCATCACATCAGCCCGCGCGGGGACATCGAGCCCTGCCCGCTCATCCAGTTTGCCGTCGAGAACATCGCCGACCCGCGCGGGATTTACGAGACCGTGCGCGACTCGGCGTTCCTGCGCGATTTCCGCGAGGTCACCGCCCGCACCACGCGAGGGTGCATCATCCTCGAGCGGCCCGACGTCGTGCGCGACCTGGTGCTCAAACACGGCGCGCGCGACACCACGCTCCGCGGTACCGCGCTGGCCGAACTCGACGCCATGCAGCCCCAAACAAGCCAGTGGCTACCCGGCCGGGAAATTCCCGAACGCCACGGGATGTACCGGTTCGCCAAGAAATATTGGTTCAACGACTTCGGAGCTTATCGCAACGCTTCCCAAAAACAAAAATAGTTTTAAAAAATTGATTCGGACATCCGGAAAAGAAACTGTGGCGCAGAATACCGCCCGGTGTAATGGTGCCCATCAACTCATCCCCGTCCGACTTGTCGAAAGCCCCGGGCGGGGTTATTTTTTGCCTCTATCCCCGTAGAGCCCGCGTTGAAACGCGCCGTTGTATTTCTGGACGGCCAGAATCTCTTTTGCGCCGCCCGCAGTGCGTTCGGCTATTCCTATCCGAAAATATCGACCGGGCGCTGTATGACACCTGCCTCGATCCACGAGACTACCGCCCGAAACCGATATCTTGATTTCAGGCGTCCTGCGGTTCCAATTCACGTCGAAAAGGCGTCGCAGGTGATACAGGAAAAGGTGCTGGTCCCGTGCTAGGGTGGCCGCGTCACAGCCAATTGATGACCCGCAGCCCCGCAACGCGACGGAATTCCCGCTCGTTGTTGGTGACCAGCGTGCTTTTCAAATGAAGACAGTGGGCCGCAATCAAGAGATCGTTGGGCCCGATGATCCGCCCCTGTTTTTCCAAACCGGCCCTGAGTTTGGCGTAGTCGTGTCCGGCTGCGGTGGGAAAGTCCAAAACCTCAATCGGGGTCAGGAACTTATCCAGCGCATGCCGGTTCTTTGCCGGATGCAAGGATTTCTCGCACCCGAAGAGCAATTCCGAATAACTGATCGCCGAAAGGCAGAGGCCCTCCCCCGCGTGCGACTCGCACCGCTCAACCGCCTTGACCGACCGCCGCCGGATGATCTCGATGCAGATATTGGTATCGAGCATGTATTTCATTTTCGAACTTGAACCACTAAATCTCACTAACGGTCACTAAGGATGAGACTTGCAGAACCCCATGGCTCGAATCGCACCCAAAGCTCCGTCCCCGCAGCATGTTTTAGTGGTTTTTAGTGGCCGTTAGTGGTTCCAAATCCGCCCGCTTTTCCAATTTTCCCTGGTTTCTCTCTCCCATAAAATCCCCCGTGAACTCCGACAGGGAATCCCGCATCGCTTCAAACCGCCGCTCCTTGGGAACCATCAGGACCCCGCCGGGAACCTTCTTCAAATACACGACGTCGCACCCGAAGCGAAAGCCTTTGGGAATCCGCACCGCCTGGCTCGACCCATTCATGAACACCCTGGTTTCTTTCAATGTTTCCATGCACCATTTATACACATGCCATGTGTGTATGTCAAGCCGGATTCGGAAAATGCTTCGGGCTACGGCTTCTGGAGCATTTTCACCAGCCGCCTCATTGCCGCTACCGGATCGGCTTCCACACTGCCAGAACAAGCAGGTCACGGGCGCATCTCTTGATCAATTTTTGGTCACACATGTCATTCCCGTACCTGAACTCCGTGCAGATAACTTTGAGGGCTTTATTCGGCGAAGGGCGTCGGCACTCCTCGGATTGATCGAGGAAGCTACCGGCAAAGTCGTATCGGGACGGGACAGTGAAGAAACAGCTAAAGCCTTCGGTGGAGCGATTGAGTGAGGGGTCGATCCGTGCTTTTGGCATTTCCGGTGAGCCGGTGGTGATTGTGGCGGACCGAACGGCGATCATCCCGTGAGGAGATTCCAGAGTTGCCGTGATTTCTGGAATGACAATCACCATTCCGGGCGTATCATTGTGGCATGAGCGCAACAGAGATTATCAGCGAGTTGCCGAAACTGACAGAGGCTGAGCGACGGGATGTCTTTGGCAAACTGCTCCAGTTGGAGGATCTGCCGTTATCGGAACCCGATGAGGCGCTTGTCGAATCCCGATTGGCTGCACACCACGCCAACCCTGGGTCTTCCATTCCGTTGGAAGAGATGAAGCGCCGCCTGCGTTCCCACTGCTCATGAGTTGGCGGGTGATCGCCCGTCCCGAGGTTGAGGGCGACATCGCTGAGGCGGCAGATTGGTATGACTCCCGACAGGAAGGATTGGGGACAGAGTTCCGCGAGGAAGTTATTCAGGTCTTTGGCTCCATCGTGCATCTTTATCAACTCCCGCCGCCATCCGCGTAAGGAGCCGTCAAGAAATTAAGGTGGCAGGATGGCGCAGGAGTTTTGGCCTCTGGCAAGGCGCGACGAAGGAGCATAGCCCAAGCACTCTGTGACTGAGGAGCAACGCCGCCAGAGGCCAAAAGAACAAGCGAGGTTGCTACCTTTATTTATTGACGGCTCCTAAGGATATTCGCTGGCGCTACCCCGACCGCTTTCCCTACCGGGTGATCTACGAAGTGGATGAGGAACAGAAAATCGTGGTCATTGCTGCCGTTCTCCATGCTGCCCGGCACGACCGGCATTGGAAACGACGGATTTGATTCCTCTCAAAAAAGGGGGAAAGTTTTGTTGAGGCGGGATGAATTTCCGCTCATGCTGCGGCTTCCACTTCCCACATCCATGTTCTCCAAAAATATTCTTCCGGTCCTGAGCCTTTGCGCGTTTTGTTTTCCCGGCCTCCAAGCCACCGACTGGCCGCAATTCCGCGGCGCTGCGCGCGATGATATTTCCACTGAAACCGGCCTGCTCAAGACCTGGCCGGAAGGCGGGCCGGGATTGGCCTGGAAAGCGTCCGGCCTCGGTGGCGGTTTCAGCGGCGTCTCGGTCTCCGAAGGGCGTGTCTTCACGATGGGAGAGGACCCAGCCTCAAGCGTCCTGTTCGCGCTCGACGAAGCCACCGGCAAGCAGCTCTGGTCGGCAAAAGTCGGCCCCATCGGCGGCGGCAGTGGCTACCCCGGGCCCCGCTGCACACCGACCGTGGATGGCAATCTCGTGTTTGCTTTCGGGCAGTTCGGCGACCTGGTCTGCGTCGACTCGGCCACGGGCAAAGAAGTCTGGCGCAAAAATCTGGAAAAAGATTTTCCCGGCAGCAAAGTCCCGAGGTTTGGCTTTTCGGAATCGCCGCTTGTTGACGGAGACAAGCTGCTTTTTACCCCGGGCGGACCTTCCGGCTGCATCGCCGCGCTGAATAAAAAAACCGGCGAGGTTCTTTGGCGTTCCGCCGATTTGCCTGACAATGCCGCTTATTCCTCGCTGGTCGTCGCCACGATTGGAGGCGTTCGCCAATATGTCCAATTCACCGAGGCGAGCGTTGCGGGCGTGAGCGCGGTTGACGGGCGGTTGCTTTGGCGGGCGGACTTCGGGCGACCCGAGGGCAAGCCCTGCTGCCCGATCAGCACGCCGGTAGTGGATGGCAATCTCGTTTACGTCTCCATGGCCTACGGGGTCGGCTGCAACCTGTTCCGAGTGGAAGCTGCAGACGGCAAATTCACCGCCGAGCGGGTGTATGCCAACAAGGAGATGAGCAACCATCACGGCGGGGTGATCAAAATCCGTGACGCTGTCTATGGGTATTCCGACGGCAAGGGCTGGGTCTGCCAGGACTTCAAGACCGGACAGGTGATCTGGGCGGAAAAAGCAAAGCTCGGGAAAGGCTCGCTCACCTGTGCCGACGGACTGCTCTATCTCCGCGCCGAAGACGGAAAAGGAACCCTTGCCCTCATCGAGCCTTCGCCCGTGGGCTGGATCGAAAAAGGCCGATTCGAGCAACCCGAACGCACCGATAAGAAAAGCTGGCCGCATCCGGTGGTATCGAATGGGAAGCTTTACGTGCGCGATCAGGACAGCCTGTTCGCCTACGACATCAAAGCGAAATAGCCCGCACGGCGACGCAGGTTAAAAAGGGGGCGACAGCGCCGGAAATCTGTTGGATACTTGGCACACAAACGCGCATGTCTTCCGCTCCCGTCTCGATTCCCCGGCCCGCCGCAGCAAAACGCCAGCGGGCACCGAAGCCGAATATTCCGCAAACCCTCGCGGAACGGAGGCGCGTGCAGCAATGCGTCAGGAGCTACATGGCCGAGCAGGCCGCCGTGCCGCCCCTGCCGCTGGCACAAGTGCGAAGCCACGCCTCCCGCGTGGTGGAAGCGCTCCAGTGCGATCCGGCTTACCTCGACTACATCGCCGTCCTCATCAGCAACGAGCTCTGGAGGGATGCCTTCGCGGCGGTTCCCTTCGATCGCCGACTGCTGCTTCTGCCCAAGTGCCTGCGGGTGGAATCCAAATGCCGCGCGGAATTCGACGCGTTCGGCCTGCTTTGCAAGCGCTGCGGGCAATGCTCGATCCACGAGCTGCAGTCCGAGGCCGAGCGCCTCGGCTACTCGGTGCTCGTCGCGGAAGGCTCCGCCGTCGTGATGGCCCTCATCCAGGAAAAAAAGGTGGAGGCCATTGTCGGGGTCAGCTGTCTGAACGTGCTTGAGCGCGCGTTTCCCAACATGGAGGCCGCCGCGATTCCCGGCATGGCGATCCCGCTTTTGCAGGACGGTTGCCGGGAGACATCGGTCGATCTCGGCAGTCTTCGCGACGTGCTCCAGCTCTCGGCCGACGATCCTTCGCGGCGGCTGGATCTCGACGCCCTGCGCTCGCAGGTCGCCTCGTGGTTCGCTCCCGCAGCGCTGTCCTCGATCCTGGGAGCGCCGGATGGCCGCACCGAGGAAATCGCCCGCGAATGGCTCGCCCGCGCCGGGAAGCGCTGGCGTCCGTTTCTCTGTGCGGCAGCCTGCGAGGCCCTGCGCGGCGCGACCCCCGCCACCCGCGACCTGCAAACGATCGCCGTCGCGGTGGAATGTTTTCACAAGGCCTCGCTCATCCACGACGATATCGAGGACGGCGACACCGAGCGCTACGGCGCAAAAACCCTCCACGCGGAGCACGGGCTCGCGGTGGCCTTGAACGCGGGGGATTTGTTGATCGGCGAAGGCTACCGCCTCATCGCCGCGTCCTCGCTCTCCGACGGGCAGAAGTCGGAGATGGTGCGCCTCGCCGCCGAATGCCAGCGCCAGCTCTGCCGGGGGCAGGGCGAGGAGCTCTGCTGGCGGCAATCGCCGGAACCGCTGACTCCCCGGAAGGTTCTGGAAATTTTCCGGCACAAGACCGCTCCCGCCTTCGAGGTCGCCCTGCACCTCGGCGTCCTTTCGGCCGGCCGCGAACGTCATGCGGCCGTCGCCTCCACGCTCACCGCATACAGCGAAGCCCTCGGAGTCGCATACCAGATCCGCGACGACCTCGAAGATTCCGCCGAGGACTCCGCGCGGCGCCCCAGCCTTCTTCCCCTGCTCACTCGCCCGCAGGCGGCCCGGTTGTTGGAAGACAACAAAGCGGAAGCGATCCGCTCGCTCGAGCGGATCGACAACCAAAATCTCAAAGGTTTGCTGCGCCGGGTCATCGGCAGGATATTCGACGAAACGTGGTTTGTCACATCGTGTCGCGAGGTTCAGGAACGCCAGCTTTAGCGGCCCTCCGGCGGCTTTTTTTCGGAGCCGTTCCGCTGCGGCTGGAAATGACCCGCGCGGCGCGGCGCGCGCCCGCGCTGCTCGGCGGATCGGCGGGGCTCGTCCGCGATTTCGTTCTGGGCAAACAAACCGCCGGCGGCGGATTCCAGGATCGTGCCGGGCGGAGCGATTTGTATTATACCGTCTTCGGCCTGCAGTCCCTGATCGCCTTGGAAACCCCGTTTGCCGCCGGCCCGCTTCGCTCCTGCCTCGCCGCCTTCGGAGACGGCGACGGTCTTGATTTTGTGCATCTCTGCTGCCTCGCGCGCTGCCGGGCGCTTCTTCGCGACGCCGAAAAATCCGTCCTCAACAAATCCCAGTCCGGCGATGGCTCGCGCGGAGCCGCGGAGATCGTGGAGAAAAGCGGTTTTCGAGATCGCTCGCTGGCGCTCCGGATCGAGGCCCACCGCTCGGCCGATGGCGGATACCATCCCGCGCCCGGTTCGCCCTCTGGAACCGCCTACGCCGCGTTTCTGGCGCTGGGGGCGCACCAGGATTTGCGGATCCCTTTGCCCGGCCCGGCCCGGCTGGCGGATGCACTGCGCCCGCTCGCCACGCCCGACGGCGCATGGGCCAACGAGCGTCCGGCCCTGACCGCTTCAACAAATCCGACCGCCGCCGCCCTCGCGGTGCTGGGTGCCCTCCGCCCCCTCAGTGTGAGGCCGAAGACAGGCCGGTGGCTTCTCGCGCAGTCCCACCCGCTCGGCGGATTTCGCGCGTCGCCGCTCGCTCCCCTCCCCGACCTTCTCTCCACCGCCACCGCGCTTCACGCGCTCGCCGCGCTCGGCGTCCCCATCGAATCCCTGCGCGAGCCGTGCCTCGGCTTCATCGATTCCCTTTGGAGCAATGAAGGAGGCTTCCACGGCCACTGGCACGATGACCGCCTCGATGTCGAATACGCGTTCCACGGACTCCTCGCGCTCGGCCGGTTGGCTTGAGACCGGCGTCCTTCCGGGCGCATCTCCCTCTGGACACTCGGCGCGGGATTTCCTATCCTGCCCCGCTCAGAATGAAATCACTTCGCGGCACATGGGCGATCGGGGCGAACACTTTCACCGAGCTGGTGCGGATGAAGGTCTTTTACTTTCTGCTGATCTTCGCGCTGCTGATTATCGGAAGCTCGGCGTTCGTCGCGAAGTTTTCTTTTCAGGAGCAGTTCCAGATGCTGAAGGATATTTCGCTTGGCGCCATGTCGGTCTTCACGTCGCTCCTCGCGATTCTCGCGACCGCGAATTTTTTGCCGAAGGACATGGAGGATCGGACGATCTACACGATCCTTGCGAAGCCGGTGCCGAGGTTTTCTTATCTCCTCGGCAAGCTCATCGGGATCCTTCTCCTGCTGGTGCTGGCGCTCCTCCTGATGGCCGGGCTTTTTCTGGCGGTGCTTTGGCTCCAGGAGCGCGGGGTGCTCGCCGAAACGCGGGCGCAGCTCCAGGGCAGCTCCGCGGAGGATCTGGCGCTCGCGCTGAAAGAGGTCGCCGCCGCGACCTTCAACGCAAACCTCTTTCCCGGGATCGTGATCATCTTTGTGAAGGCCGCCCTGCTCGCCGCCATGACGCTTTTCCTCTCGACCTTCGCGTCCTCCGGGCTCTTCACGATCCTGATGGCGGTCGCGATCTACTTCATCGGCCATCTGCAGGCGAGTGCGCGCGAATACCTGATGTCCGGAGCGGACATCCATTGGTGGACTCGTGGGCTCGCCGCGGTCGTCGCGCTGATTTTTCCGGATCTGCAGGCGTTCAATTTTGTGGATGATGTGATCGCCGGGGTGGCGGTTCCGGCCGGGCTGTTCCTGCAGGTCGTCGCGCTTGGCGGGCTCTATGTGGCGGTCTATTTTTCTCTGGCCGCGATGGTTTTCGCGGGGCGCGAGCTATGATCGCCCGGCGGATCGCGGCGTCGGCCCTGCTGGTGGCGGCTTTCGGGGCGTTTCTCATTCCGTTTCAGGCGCGCCTCGCCGCCGAGGCCAAGGCGGCGAACTTCCGCGCGACCGCGCTCGATCTCGACCTGCGCGAGCAGATCGGCCAGATGGGGTTTCTCGCGGCGCTGAGCGGGTTCCGGTCTCCTCTCGCCGCATTTCTCTGGATCGAGGCGCACGCGGCCTGGGAGAACACCGAGTGGGGGCGGATGGCCGGGCTCTTCAACACGGTGACGACGCTCCAGCCGCGCTCGCTCCTCTACTGGGACATGGCGGCATGGCACATGGCCTGGAACGCCAGCGTGTCGGCGATGCAGGATACGAAGCAGCCGAGCGAGGCGCTCCGGATCCGCGCGCAGCGGCAGTATTTCCAGTTGGGAAAAGACTTTTTGGAACGGGGAATCCGCAACAACCCCGACCGCTACCAGCTCTCCCTTCAGCTTGGCGTGCTGCTCCGCGACAAGTTCGAGGATCATGCCGGGGCAGCCGCCGCGTTTTTGCGGGCGGCCGAGTTTCCGGATGCCCCGCCGTATTGCCGCAGGTTCGCGGGATACGAGATGGCAAAGTGTCCGGGACGCGAGCGCGAAGCCTACGAGTTTCTCAAGGCTCTTTACCTCCAGGGCGAAAAGCAGCGGCTGCCCACGCTCATCAATCTCCTGCGCGAGATGGAAAAGAAACTGGATCTCCCCGCCTCCGAAAGGTTAGATCATTCCTGAACTGCCCACTACGGCGGTCCCACTCACCCATGCGATTTGCTATTTTCGGCGACATTCATGCCAACCTCCACGCGCTCCAGGCCGTTCTGGCCGACGCCGAGGAGCAGAAATGCACGCACTATGTCTGCATGGGCGACGTCGTCGGCTACAACGCGTTCCCCTGCGAGTGCCTCGACATCGTGCGCGAGCTCGACTGCCCGGTGGTGAAGGGGAACCACGACGAGCAGGCCTCGATGTTTGGGTTCCAGGAGGGATTCAATGCCCTGGCGGAAGAGGCGATGAACTGGACGCGCGACCAGCTTCCCGACGCGGACAAGGAATGGCTCCGCGCGCTCCGGCTGCAGCGACAGGTGCGCGATTTCACGATCGTCCACGCAACGCTCGATACCCCGCACAAATGGGGATATGTCTTCAACCAGCTCGACGCCGCCGCAAGCTTCAGCTACCAGCACACCGCCGTCTGCTTCATCGGCCACACCCATGCCCCGAAGGCCTACGTGCGCGATGGCAGCGTCCGCACGATCGCGCTCGATAAAAAACTTCAGCTCCAGCCGGGAAAAAAATTTCTCATCAACGCGGGAAGCGTCGGCCAGCCGCGCGACGGCGACTGGAGGGCGGCGTATTGCATCTACGACACGACGGCGAACGATGTCGTTCTGCGCCGGCTGCCGTACGACCTTCCCGCCGCGCAGAAGGCGGTCTTGGATGCCGGCCTGCCGCCCAAACTGGCCGAGCGGCTCGCCGTGGGAAGATAGATTGGCTCTTTTCGGTGTTCACCCGATTCGTCGAAACTCTGGGTTTATTGGCGATCCGGTGGCTGGGGATCCACAACGATGCTGCCGCGAGTGGGCACGTGGTCCGGAGGTCCGATGCGGTTGGGGAATTTTCCGCTGCGTTTCGGCCCGGTTGCTTTTTTGTAGGGGATCGCCCCCCGCTGGTAGAGGTATTCGGAGAGGGCGGCGTTGATCTCGCGGGTCGTGCGGATCGTGTCGAAAGTGATCCCGCTGCGGATCCCATCAACCGCATTGAAAAGCGAGGTGAGGGCGGTGGGGCCGGAAACAAAGAACGTGGCGACTCCGAGAACCCCGGGCGAAATATTCGATCCGCCGGTTGTGACAATCCGAAGGAAAGGTTTGGGGCGGGGCCCGGAGAGGTCGAAGACAACAACCGTGGTGTCCATTCGTGTGGCGCCGGTTCCGAGGCCGACCACCGAGCGCAGGATCCGGCTTCCCTGATGGACGCGGTCGAAGTTGCCGCGGATGAGCCACCGGTTTCCTTGCGGCAGGGGCGCGGTTGAGGCGACCGCTTTTGCCGGCGCGACAAATTTTGGAAGCCTCCGCACAAGGTTTTTCGTCATTTTCTCCCGGAGCTCAAATTGAAGTTTTTCCAGTCTGGCTCCCTTGCGATCGACCCGGATTTCTTTTTGCGTGAACGTGAACGGCGCGACGAGAACCTCCTCGGGCAGGCGTGACGGAGGGTTCGCCTCGAGGCGTGCGACGTCCTTGATGCTGACCGAGGCGCAGGAGGAAACGGCAGCCGCAGCCGCTATTGTGGCGGAGAAACGGAAGAAAACCATCAGGAGGGAGCGCATGCGGGGCTTTGTTCTTGTTGAGGTTCCGCCTCCTGTCCATGAAAAAAATTTCTCTTTCTCGTGTCGGGCGGCGGGCTCGGCTTTCCTTCCCGCCATGAGCCGCCGTTTTTTTCGCGGCCTCTTGGCGCTTGGGAGGCGTTTGGGGACAACTTGTGAGTCTCCGCGCAGAAATGCCAAAAACTTCCTTTTTGCGACGGCTTGCTGGCTTCTTTTTCGCGGCGGTCTTTTTTTCTTCACACTCCGGATTTCGCGTGGAACACCCGTTGCTGGCGCGAAGAACAGGATCCGGGACAGTTGTTCACACGCTTAATATGAAGAAGGAAACCGGCCTGAATAATTCTTTCTTCTTCTAACTGCGAACAACCTGAGGCGTCAGCAAGCGGAGGCGATCTCGTCAGCGATGCGCAGAAAAGCGTCCCGCGGCGATGGGGCTCCGGTGATCGGCCTGCCGATGACCAGATAATCCGCTCCGCAGCGCACAGCCTCACCCGGGGTCATGACGCGACGCTGGTCGCCCACCGCGCTTCCGGCGGGCCTCACGCCGGGCGTCACAATAACAAGCCCCCGCCCGAAGGTTTCACGCAATCGCACGATCTCGTGCGGGCTTGAGACTACGCCGCCCAAGCCGCAACGCACCCCAGCCTCCGCGAGAAGAAGAACCTGCTCGGCTGCGGAGCGAGGAACCCCGACAACCCCCAAAGACGCGTCGTCCATGCTCGTGAGCACCGTCACGCCCAGCACCAGCGTCTTCGTGCCAGCGGCTCCCAGAACAGCCTCCGTGATCATCGCCGGCCCGCCGGAAAGATGGATCGTTGTCATGTCCACACCGAGCGCGACCGCCGAGCGAACCGCCTCCTTTGCAGTGTTCGGAATGTCGTGAAACTTCAGATCAAGGAAAACCCGAGACCCGGAGGACAGGATGTCTTTGATGAGCGAGGGCCCGGCAGCCGTGAACAACTGGAGCCCGATTTTGAAAACGCACCCCTCCCCAGCAAGCGGTTCAACCAACGCCATCGCGGAGGATGCGTCCCCACAATCCACGGCAACGATGATTTTTTCTTTGGCAGGAACAGACATTGTCGGATGATGTGCCCCTATGACAATTCAGGCTCACGCCAAAGTCAACCTTGTGCTCCGGGTTCTCGGAAAACGCCCGGACCGATTCCACGAGATCGAGACGCTGATGGTTCCCGTCTCGCTGGCTGATGAGTTGGATGTCCGGGTTTCGGACGGGTCGGGAATCACGCTGGCCTGCGACGACCCGGGCGTGCCGGCGGACGGCACCAATCTCGCGTGGCGCGCGGTCGAGACCTTCGCGCGACGAACCGGACGAACATTTTGTACCAGCATCGTTCTCCGGAAGCGCATTCCTCATGGCGCGGGCCTCGGAGGCGGAAGCAGCGACGCAGCCGCTGTTCTCAGGGCGCTGGACAAACAACTCGAAACCCGGCTCGGAGAACGGGCACTCGAGGAAATCGCGTCCACGCTCGGCTCGGATATCCCGTTCTTTATCCGCTCTCAAGCGGCTTGGTGCCGGGGACGGGGGGAACGGATGGACGCCGCTCCCGGACTCGCCCCGGCACGCCTGCTGCTGCTCAAGCCTCCCTTCCCGGTCGCCACTGGGTGGGCCTATCAGGAAAGGACATCAAATGTCCCACCCCTGCCGCAGGAGTTTTGCGGCGTCGGACTCGTCAACGATCTGGAGGAGCCGGTTTTCAAAAAGTTCCTGCTGCTGCCCGCCATTAAATCCTGGCTGCTCTGGCAACCGGAGGTCTCAGCGGCAATGATGTCAGGATCCGGATCCACCCTCTTCGCAATCCTTTGCGGCGAGGCAGGCGATCTGGCGGGACGCGCGCGCGCGCAATTCGGAGAGACGCTTTGGACGTCCGAATGCTCGACTCTCCCAAAGCGCTTGGAGGAATAGCGCGCCACAAGAGAAAGCCCCAGCCCGGGCATCCCGACCTTACGAAGGGGCACCGTCCCCGCGTCCGTGGCTGTATTACGGGGGGTGCCGCGTCCGTGTCGGACGCGTTGACGGAACACGCCCGGCCCGGGCATGCCAACATGACGAAGGGCTCTGTAGCCGCGTCCGTGTCGGACGCGTTGACAAAACCTACAGGTTCACTTCTCATTTTCTTTGCGGCTTCGCGCCTTCGCGGGCAATCGCCGGATCCGGGGTAATAGGAAAGGGACAGGGTGCTCGGGGCGAAGCTTCACTTCGTTTCGGAGCGTTGAGGCGATCGCTTCAACTCATTTGATCCATCGCGCTCCCGCGCTCTGGCCTCTTCGGGCTTCCTGCGGAAGTCTATCTCCGCGTCTCCCGGCGCTCCGGTTCGTCCTTCGGACTGCCTCCGGCAGTCTCACAAGCGGAGCCTTCATTGGTTGGTCGGTTTCCCCGCTTTGCGATGCGCTACCGTGCAGGTTTTCGCTCGCGTGGACGCAGGCGGTTGTCTCGAACGGGGACATCTGGCTTCCTCGCCCTTTCATTTTTCCGGGAGAGTTAGGAGGTCTAAATCCGAAACGAAAAGTCACGTTGAAAGTCCCCTTTTCCGGCCGCATCGCAAGACTCGTAATCGATCCGGGGCGATCATGCACGAACTGTCTGAGGGGTTGTTGAGCCTCGAATTCCCGGCCCTTCGGAGGGAGGGTTGGCGGGCCTTTGGAGCTTCAGAAAACGCGCACTCTCGACAAAGGGGAACGTCTTCTGGGTTCCATCAGTGCCCCGCCCCGCCGCTCTAATGAGCGGGCTTCCCGGGCGATGATACGGTTTCAGAGATCGCCTTACGCGCGCGGTGTTTTTTTACGAATCGCACCTTCCTCCTCTTCTGTGATCCCAACCCGCTGCGGCGCACTGTTCCACGTGGAACACTTCTCCGATCTTTCGTGTGCATGTTCCACGTGGAACGGTTCGCTTGGGATCTGGCTTCACTTTCCGGATTCGGTCGGCGGCAAAAAGGAGAAAAAACGCAGGACATTTCGCGTCCTTAACCCAAGGACACAAAAAGTCCTACAAAAATTCCATTTCCACGACGGCCCAAAGATCCGTGCGTTTTTCCGGGAAACCGTCAGGGTTATCCGAGGATGAGAAGAACGCAGCTGGAGGAAATCGCCCGGGGGGCCGGGTTTGATGCCGTGGGGATCGCCCGCGCCGTCGGGGCGCCGCACGCGGACGCATTCCGGGAATGGCTTGCGGAGGGCTGTCATGCGACGATGGATTGGCTGGCGCACGATTCGGAGAAGCGGTGTGATCCGGCGCTTCTCCTGCCGGGGGCACGATCGGTGATTGTGCTGGGGATGAACTCCGAAACCCGCGAAAAGCTTTCTCGCGGCGCACGCGCGCCCGGAAAAGGCTATTTTCGGGATCCGGACGGATCCTTCGGGAACGGCGCGGTGCGCGGGCGCATCGCCGGGTTTGCGCGTGGTCGCGACTACCACCGTTTCATTTCAAAACGCCTCCGGGTGATCGCCCGGGCCCTGGCTGCGGAGGGTGGGAGCCAGCGGTGTTTTGTGGACTCGGGGCCGATCTTGGAGCGCGATTTTGCCGTTCTGGCCGGCATGGCCTGGCACGGGAAGAGCGGGGCGGCGGTTCACCCGGAGTTCGGCGCGCGGCTCCTTCTTGCCACGGTGGTCACGACTCTTGAGTTGGAGCCGGACGCGCCGTTGCGCGATCGGTGCGGCAAGTGCGTGCGCTGCATCGAGGCGTGTCCGACGGCGGCGATCACCGCCCCGCACAAAGTGGATGCGCGGAGATGCGTCGCCTACTGGACGATCGAACACAAGGGGCCGATGCCGGAGTGGATCCGCCCGCTTCTTGGCGATAGGATTTTCGGATGCGACGACTGCCTGGATGCGTGTCCATGGAACCGGTTTGCAGAGGCTTCCCGCGAGGCGGATTTCGCAGCCCGCGCGTCCTCGCGCTGGCCTCTCCGTGATTACCTGAGGTTGGACGAAGAGGGGTTCCGGAAACTATTCGAAGGGTCGCCGATCCGCCGCGCCGGGAGGCAGGGATTTCTGCGCAACGTCTGCACCGCGCTCGGGAACGTCGGCGCCGTGGACGACCTGCCGACGCTTGAGAAGGCCCGCCTCGGCGGCGATCCCGTCGTCGCCGAACACGCAACCTGGGCGATCGGACAAATCCGAGCGCTGTTTGAAAAGCCCGCGCATTTTCGCGGAACTTTGACCGGGGATATTCCAAGGAACCGCCCGCAGGCTCCCTATTGATGAGATTCCAGAGAGCGGAGGGGGTGGGATTCGAACCCACGGAGCCTTTCGGCTCTCCGGTTTTCAAGACCGGCGCAATAGACCACTCTACCACCCCTCCTATGTCATCTGGAGCAATCGAAACATTGAAACGGAAGCGGGCTCACAACCTAGAAGCTGTCAAAGAAACCATTCGCGGGGTTATCCGCTGGAAGATTCGGGGACTATATCGCGGAGGGAAGAGGGTTCGCAAGTTTTTCCCCACCGAGAAAAAGGCACTTGAGTTCATTGGCGACGAGCTGGCGAAAGCTCGCAACCTGGGCGAGCAGGCAAGGAATATCCCCGGGCACCTGCATGAGGACGCTCTCCGGGCCTTTGATCTTTTGCAGGATTTCGGGGTCACCCTGGAGGAGATGGCAAAGTTTTACATAGCCGCAATAGACCGCCGACAGAAGAGCCAGCCCATGCGCAGGGTCATTGCGGAATACTGTGAAAATTTGAAGTGCAACCTTCGAAGCGTCCGGCATCTGGATGACCTAAAAAGTCGGCTCGGACGATTTGAGGAGGATTTCGGCGATACGCTCGCAAGCGAGATCGCGCGCCGCGACATCGACCAGTGGCTGGCGAAGTTGAAACCGTCGGGGAAGGGTTCGGCGAAATATAGTCCGCTTTCCATCGTCAACTTCCATCGAGTCGTTCGCGGGCTTTTCACATACGCCGTCAAGATGGGCTACGTGGAGAAAAGACGAAAAGCGCGAAGTGCCGGATTGTGCCGATACTCCCGAACCTGCGTGAGTTCTTGCTGCCCTACGCTGATCGTAAGGGACTGGTGTTGCCGTTCTCTCGCCGCAAAACTTACGATCTGACGGCCCCGGTGCTGCGGGCGGCTGGGTTTGGAACTCCCGGCACGGAAACCGACGATGAGAAAGCAGCCGGGGTAAAACGCGCCCCTGCTCCAGACAATGGCCTCCGACATTCCTTTGCGTCATATCGACTGGCGGCCACAAATGACGCCGCGAAGACGGCGCTCGAACTCGGGCATCCGAACACCAAACTGCTCTTCTCCACATATCGCGAACTTGTCACCCCCGAAGATGCCGTTGAATACTGGAGCATAGTTCCGACTGGGGCGGCTCCGGGATAACCGCCCTGGGTGACTTCTATGAATATGCCTGCACTTCAAAACCGGGTTCCTTTTTCACAGATTACGGGTAACTGCTCAGGAGGCATCCTGAAGCAGGAAGCCCCCTGAGAGACGTGGGCGGCACTTGTTTGTCGTCGCAGGTTGTCTGAACACTACGAAGTGATGGTGCTTGGCGCGAAGGGAGAGCCGGAAAACGCGAGGGTGAGGGCGTCCATGGCACTCAAGGCATTTTTGCGGGCGGTGGAGATGTAGCTGCGGATGCGGCAGAAGGCTTTTGCTCCGTCCTCGCTGCGGAACGTGCCGGAGATCTTCTGTTGCACTTTCATCATGCGGATATCGCGTTCGGCCCGGTTGTTGTCGAAGGGGACATTGAAGTCATACATGAAGGCGAGAGCTTCCCCCCGGTAACCGGCTTTTTGAACCCGTCGCTGGAAGGCGGCTTGCTGCTGTTGTGACTGTTCTTGGCCAACTGATCCGCCAGATGCTTGACCTGCTCTTCGAGCTTCCCGAGGCGGGCATCCAACTCCAGCAAGACCGCGACCACTGCCTCTTCTCCGGCACGATAGATGGCGATCGCTTCTTCCCGGGTCAGAGGCTTCCTCATTTCACCGCCCTCTTTTGCTTCCGCTTCGTGCGGCGCAACGTGAGCCGCCTGCGGGTTTCAATCGTCCACTCCACGATCTCTCCCTTTTGAAAATCCATCCCGCGGGCAATCGCCGCCGGAAAGTTCACATACCACTGCTCGGTTTTCTTTCGGGCGATCAACTGGATCGTTGTTGGGTATCCCATTTGTGGCTCTATGATATATCATAGACTTGCATCCCTGACAATATCTTTTCGTTTATTTTTTCTGCGGATAACCAGGCTGCGTTCCCGCTACCGGCCTGCGAATGCTACCCGGCTACGGCCAAACAAATGGGCCGCCCCTTTTCTCTCAGGGGGCTTCCTGCTTCAGGATGCCTCCTGAGCAGTTACCTCAAAACAGACACAGAGTGTCCTACCCCTAAATAAAAAGGAACGCGAACCACCATCGCTATTCCTTTCGATCCCTCTTTGCCTACTGCCCCGCCTTTTCCGGCCGCTTCATGAATTGGCCGTGGAACTTTGGCGTTGCGATGAAAATGAGATTGACCCCCTTGTTGCATCCCGCTACGAACCCGCGAAGGAAGCGCTGATTGACGGGGGAATTGATGGGCAAACGCCTGCGCCTCAGGAAAAGCGATTTCCTATCAGCCAGCCATGCTTTCCATGATCTCATCTTTCCCGATTGCTGATCCGATCCCGTTGCCGGCGCCGGTCTGGCTGTTCAAGTTTTTGCACGACCTCACACTCAGCCTGCACTTCGTCTTTCTTTACCTGATGCTCGGCGGGCTGATGCTGGCGTTTTTCTGGAATCTCATCGGCCACTTGACCAAGTCTCAAAATTGCATCGCCGCGTCCGGGGTGGTCATCAATCGGGTGCCGATCGTCATGACCTTCGTCATCAACCTGGGCGTGCCGCCGCTGCTGTTCTCTCAATTGCTCTACGGGCAGGCTCTTTACACGAGCAGCATCCTGATTGGAGTTTACTGGATCAGCGTCATTTTCTCGATCATCGCCGCTTATGGCCTGCTCTATGTGGGAGGCTCCCGAGCCGTGGCGAAAAAGGCGTGGTGGGGCTGGGCGTTCCTCTCTCTCGTCCTTCTGCTGTATGTCGGGGAAATCTATTCCACCAACATGACGCTCATGTTGAGCCCGGAGGTCTGGCCCGGGATGTATGCGGCCACGGCGACGGGGATATATTTTCCTCCCTTCGATCCGACGCGCACGCCCCGCTATGTGATGATGATGGTCGCCGCTCTGGGCTTTGGGGCGCTGGGAACGACGTTTTACTCCAGCAAGTCGGTCTTGACCGAAGAGGTGAAGGGATTTTTGCGCGTGTGGGGAGGGCGGGTTGCGCTGGCTGCCCTGCTGGCCCTCGGGGGGATCGGGCTTTGGAATTACCGGGTGCAGCCGGATTTCGTGAAGGAAGGCCTACTGGCCTCCCCGCTCTATAAACCCTGTTTTGCCCTGTGGTTTGCCGGGCTGGGTTTGAGCGTGGCATTTGCGTTTTTGATTCAGGCAAGGCCCAAGGCCCTCTCGGCTGTCACCGCCTACGGTGCGGCCCTGTCATCGATTCTGGCTATAGGGGCCTTGGTCGTCCTGCGCGGCGGCGTAAGAGATATCACCTTAGCACACAAGGGGCTGAATGTTTGGCAAAGTGCCGTGAACACGAACTGGCTCGTCGTGGGGCTGTTTATCGGTTCCTTGCTGGCTGGCGTGCTCGGGCTTTTGTGGCTGCTGCGGGTCGTTCGCAGCGCAAAACCGGCAGAAGAAAATTATGTCTAAGGAATCACCCAACCAACCGGAATGCCCCGAGGGCGGGGCCGATGGCGACGAGAACGATGGCCCACTCGATCGCCGGGGCTTTTTGAAATTGGCGGCAGGGGTCATTGCCGCTGGCTATGCCGGGGCGATCGGCTATCCCGTTTACCGCTACATCGCCTCGCCCGTGGAGCAGGCGGCCATGGCTTCGGCTGTCACGGAAGTCACTCTGGATAACGCTTTGAGCCTGCCCTTGAACTCTTCGCTGATCTTCAAATTCGGCACGACTCCCGCGCTTCTGATCCATCACGCGGACGGTACGTTTACAGCCTTGGCGGCTGTCTGCACGCACCTCGGATGCACGGTGAATTACAACCCCGAAAAAAAAGTCATCTTTTGTCCGTGCCACAGCGGAGTCTATAATGCGCAGACCGGAGCAAACATTTCCGGGCCTCCTCCCAAACCCTTAAAGCAATATCAAGTCACCATTTCCAATGGAAAAGTTGTCATCAGCCGGGCGTAAGGCACCAGAAACCAGGCGGCCTCTCGGGGCGGCCGTCTACCAGTGGGTCGATGAGCGGCTCGGGATTTCCGATGTCGTGAAATTGGCCGCTAAAAAACGCGTGCCCGAGCACAAGCATTCATTCTGGTATTACTGGGGTGGGGTCACCTTGTTCTTCTTCATCGTCATGTGCCTTTCGGGGGTCCTGTTGCTCTTATACTACCGCCCTGGAGAGAGCGCCTACGAATCCGTCCGGCAGATCACCTACGAAATCAAATTTGGATGGCTCATCCGTTCGATCCACTCCTGGGCGGCCAACCTGATGATCCTTTCGGCGTTCGTTCACATGTTTTCGGCTTTTTTCATGAATGCCTACCGCGCGCCGAGAGAGTTCACCTGGTGGAGCGGCATCGTGTTGCTGTTGCTCTCGATGACGTTTGGGTTCAGCGGGTATCTGCTGCCGATGGACGATTTGGCGTACTTCGCCACCAAAGTCGGCTTGAGCATCCCGGCCGTTGTTCCTGTCGTGGGGCCGTGGATCAGCGATTTGATCCGGGGCGGTCCAGAAATCACCTCCTTCACGGTATCCCGGTTTTTTGCCCTGCATGTGGTCATCATGCCGGCGCTCTTCATTCCCTTGCTGATGTTCCATCTCGCATTAATTCAAAAAAACGGGATGTCGATGCCGGAATCCGAGTTCGACAAGCCGGAGGCCGAGCGCAAGAGCATCGCGTTTTTCCCGAATTTTGCGATGAAAGATCTCGGGGTGTGGCTCGTCGCGCTCAATGTGCTGGCCCTTCTCGCGGCGGTATTTCCGTGGTCACTCGGGGCGGCCGCCGACATGCTAACACCTGCCCCGATGGACATCCATCCGGAATGGTATTTCATGAGCTCCTTCCAAGCGCTCAAGATTTTCGGGGGGATTTTTCCCGGCGTCACGGGCGAGTTTGTCGCCTTGGGGGTATTCCAGCTCGGACTCTTGCTGTGGTTTTTGATTCCCTTTTTTGATCCGACAACCAAAGGCGGGCTGCGCGCCAGGCTCACAACATACTTTGGACTCCTGACCATCGCCATCCTCCTCGTTACAACAATCTGGGGATATTGGGTGCTGCCTTCTTCCCATTAGTTTTTGCTTTTATGAACTATCCCGTTTGGCAAGTTCCTCAAATCGGATCCGGTCTGGTGATCGCCATTATTGCGGTCATCCACGTCATGATCTCCCACTTCGCGATCGGGGGCGGGTTTTTTCTGCCCATCGCCGAAGCCAAAGCCCTGCGCGAGGGCAAGCCGGAATGGCTAAAAAAGCTCAAGGGGTACTCCCGGTTTTTCTTGGTGCTGACCGGGGTGTTCGGGGCGATGACCGGCGTGGCGATCTGGTTTTCGATCGGCTTGGCAAGCCCTTCGGGCACGAGCCTTTTGATCCATAACTTCGTCTTCGGATGGGCGATCGAGTGGGTGGTTTTCATGGTCGAGCTGGCGTTTGCCGCCGCGTATTACTATACGTGGAACCGCATCCCCGACCGGCTCCACCTCCGCTTGGGCTACATCTACGGGATCGTTTCTTTTGTCACGCTGGTGATCATCAACGGGATTTTGACATTCATGCTGACCCCCAGCGAGGCCTGGTTGCGTGTTGCCGGGAGCGGGCAGGAAGCGACGGTGTTTTTCCAGGCTTTTTTTAATCCGACTTATTGGCCGAGCCTGGGGCTGAGAACGCTGGTGTGCCTGTCCATGGCGGGAGTTTTTTCCCTGCTCGTCTTCAGCAGGCTCGACGGCGAAAAAGAGGGAACGGTGAAAAAGGAGATGATCCAGTGGTCTGCGATGTGGCTGCTGCCTTCCTTTTTCCTCATGCCCTTCTTTCTGCTCTGCTATCTGTGGCTGGTGCCCGCGAGCCAGCGGGAGCTGATGTCGCTGGGGATTTCCACGATTGGAATGGGGGTATTTACCCAGGTGACAAGGATGTCGCTAATCACCTTGATGACCTCGGCGACAATCGTTGTTGTTGTGTATCTGTTGGCTTACAGGAACCCGAGGGGCTTCCGGTTTGGGGCGGCGATGGTCGTTGTCTTTTTGGCCTTTTTGGCGACCGGGGCCACCGAAGGCGTGCGCGAAATGCTTCGCAAACCTGACGTGATCACCGACTTCATGTATTCCAATGGCATCCGGAAAAATCAGGTGGAGGGGTTCAATCAACAAGGCTATTTAACCGCTTCGTCCTGGGGTCCCAATAAATCGGCCATCACGACTCAAACAGCCCAACCCAACCCTTCTTATGCCCAGAACCCCGTCGGCTACCGGATGTTTTTGGGGCAGTGCATGGCCTGCCATACGATCGATGGCTATCGGAGCATGAAAACCCTCTTGCGGGGACGCAACGAAGAGGCCATCGGCAACATATTGAAAATGTTGCATGAGCCCGGCAGCGATTCTCCCTACAAAGGGTTTATGCCCCCCTTGGTCGGGGCTCCGGAAGAAATTGATGCCCTGCGCTCCTACCTCCACTCCTTGGTAAAAGGCACCGAGTAGCTCGAAGCCAGCGCAGCAGGCGATCGCAGCGATGACGGGCCCTTTCAACTCCTTGGCCACGGCATCCTGCACGGGGATGCAATCCAGCGGCACGAGGCATTCGTTATCGAAGAGAACGAGCGTGAGCCGTGCCTGCCTGCCCGCCAGGACTTATTAAATGATGACAAATCAGAAATGGTACGGCGAGCCAAAGGATGTGAATGTCACTTTTTCCGGAAATTTGAACCGGAAGGCTTTCCAGAAGTTCATGGCAAATCTGTCTATCACCCTGGCATTGCCGACAATCTGGTGCATTAGGGCTTCAAAATTAAAAAAGATGTCGCATTCGACAATCTTCTTGAGCAACACTTCATGTCCCGGGTTGTCCAAGCGATCATTGTCCTTTTTTGAGCCTGCGTGCGTTGTGGGCTGGAAGATTTGTCTTCTTAAACCGTGCCTGTGCGCGGGCGATGTCGTATTCCACCCGGCGATGGAGGAGCAGGCGGTTCTGGTAGTCATAGAGGGCGTAGCAGGCGCGGGGGTCGTCGTCGCGGGGTTGGCCGACGCTCCCGACATTGATGGCGTAGCGGCTGCCTTCTTCGAGGCACACGGGTTTGTCCACCGGTTCGAAGCAGGAGACCTTACCTCCTTTCTCCTCCCAGATCACCGGCACATGGGTATGACCCTGGAAGCTGACGAATGTCGTCTGGATGGCGAAGTGAGCCTTCGCCTCGTCCTCATCATGGATGTAGTGAAAGTTGCCGGGGGCATTGAGCGCGGCGTGCGTGAGGGTCATCGGGTCGAGGTCTGCCGCAATCGGAAGGGCGCGCAACCACGTCATCTGCTCCTCGCTGACCTGCTCGAAGGCGAGCGTGATCGGATCGCCGACGTATTCCCCGAGCTCATCCATGGGAAATTGATCGGCAATGAAAAGCATCGCCTCATGGTTTCCGAACACCGAAACCGCGCAGGTATCCATGACGCGCTGCACGCAGGCCGCCGGTTCCGGCCCATACCCAACGATGTCCCCCAAGCAGAGAATCCCCCGGCACGGCCACTGCTCGATGTCGGAAAGCACCGCATCAAGAGCATCGATGTTCGCATGGATGTCGCTGATGAGTGCGAAGAATGCGGGCGGCTTTTTCATATGAGCGGCAGGGTGGTTTGTTGGCTGATCGTTCATGAGCTGAAATGAGGAATGTTGAGCGGATTCTATCGAACGGGATAGGACCTCCGCAGGTGTGTGCCTCGCCTCCAGAACACGTCCCGCGAATTGAGGTATCCGCTGCAATTTCGGCTTGAATTGCAGATCGGCAAGTAATTCCTCATCCGCACCTGGGTCAAACCCGGCCATCCACGGCGTCGGCACATCCGGGTTGAAAATGACCCCTTCCCAGAGCGATTCATTCTCGTTGGCCAGCAGCCATTGAAGGGCGGCGCGTCCGTGCCCTCCCAGTTCGCCCGGCCCTGATATCGCGGGTGATATCCTTGTCGCTGCCGCGATAGCCTCGCAGGGAGCCGTCGGCATTCCAGAGAGGGAAACCATTGGTCGAGCACCACTCCTGCCGCCCCTCTTTGGTGAGCATCGGGTTTTCCAGATTCACGAACGATCCTTTGCGCTCGGCGAATGGCTGCGACGTGCACCTCCGTTTTTGGATTCACTCGGGGCCTGAGATATAGAGCAGCCAGTTCACGCTCTTCGCCCACTTCGCTCCCTCGGCGTCGTTGTAGTGGACCCCGTCGTTTCCGGTTTTTCCCGGCACGTATCTGCCGGTGATCCGCCGCGAGTTGATCGTCTGGAACCCGAGTTCCTTCGCGCATTCCGAGATCCAGCGATCCACCTCGTCCTTGACGGCGGCGGGGAATTTCGAGGATTCCGGAGGCAGGATCCATACGATGCGGGCGGGCGGCGGCTGCTGCGCCCGGAGCTCCTTGATGAACTGTCGGATGATCTGCTTGTAGGCCGCGCCGTCCTGGTTCGGTGCCGCGGGAAGGCGATCCATCCAGTTTGTGCCGAGCTGGACGACCACTGTCCGCGGGCTGAAGCGGGCGAGGATCTCCGGGATTTTCGGGGTTCTGACCGGGCGCGGGAGGCGCCCGTTGGCGAAGTCTTCTTTCCATGCGCCATCCGGGGTGGACTCCCGGTAGCCGCAAGGGGTCAGGAAGGTCGGTCCGGTTTCGAGCCAGTGCTCGGGCGAGGATCCGCACGATGCGAAGAGGCAGATTTCCGAAGCCTTATACCGCTGGCGCAGGAATCCCTCGAGCGCCTCGCCGAAGGAATCGAAGCTCAGGGAATCTCCGATCAGCAGGATTTTCACAGGCGGGGAAACCTTCGGAAATCGCACCGGGCTTTTCCCATACCAGTTGGCGGACGCCGAGGGGATTTGCAGAAAGTCCGGAACCGATGCGTGGGTCTCCCGCAGAGCGCCGGCCGAAACCGTCACCCCCGCGAGAAACCAAGTTGCCAGGAGCCGGGAGGTTCGGCTCACGAGGATTGTTTGAGGAGCCTGAAGTGGTCCTCCTCGCGGATGAAGCGCTCCAGATCCACGAACCGCGGATCGTCCTTGGCCTTCAACGTGGCCCAGGGGGTGCTCTCGAGAGGAATCAGCCGCAGCGTGCGGGATTGGTTCAGGAAAAATCCGTCCGTCGCCTGGCGCTTTCCGCCGATGTGGGCGGCGTGGAGGACCACGATATGAGCCGCCTTCAACGTGCCTTTCAGGACGTGGCGAACCCGATACACAAAGGCGACGAGCGATTCGTTGTAGGGGGCGATTTCCCTGTTCGTAAACGGGGCGGTCATGCTTTCCAAGCAGCCCTCGACGCAGAGGACGGCGGACGGATCTTCCTGCCCGACCGCAGGCGCGAGAGGCGCGGCGGAAACTCCGGTGCCGCCCGCCGCCTCCGGAGGAAATCGTTCCAGATCGTCCTCGATAAAAGAAAAAACCTTGTCGGCCCACTCCTTCATGTCGGCTCCGAAGAAGTGCTGTTTGTCGGCCTGGAGGTTGCGGTAGGGATAGGTGATCAGCGTCCGGCTGTCGATGACCCGCAGCCCCGGGCTCTCGTGGATCAGGAGCTGCCCGCACAGCGTGTCCTGCGCGTCCTTGGAAACCTGCCCGGATGTCGGGGGCGCCACCCAATAAATTTTTTTCACGACCGGCATCGCCCTCGCAAGAAACGGGGTGATATACGCCTGCAGAACCCCGGTCTGCCGGGAGGCGGGTTTTCCCTTCAGCAGTTCAAAGAGGTTGTTGCCGAGCTGCACGACGAGCACGTCCGGCTGCATGGCCGGGAGAAGATCCTCGATTTTTGGAACATCGTAGACGGCCGGCCGGTGCCCGCGCGTCATTCCGTAAGTGTCCTGGAACGAATCCGGAGGGCCGCCGTCCTTTCCATTCTCGATTTTCCAGAAACCGCACCGCGTCTTTGTGGAGGTGTGGCCTTTGAGCGTCGTCCACGACAGGGGCTGCGTCCCGCAGGCCATGTAGGTGTTCACTTCGCGCACCCCTGCAGCCCGGAACCTCGCGTCCAAGCGCTCTCCGAATCCGCACAGCGCCATCGAATCGCCCACGATGAGAACCGAGCGCGGCTGCTTGACGGGGCCCGCAGCCAGCGACCGCACGATCCCGCTCCCCAAAGCCAGAGCTCCCATTCCGAAAAGAAAGCTCCGCCGCGAGCACGATGCCGCAAGATGTCCGCCTGGATCAGTCACGGGGATATTTGTTGCCAAACGGAAGCTTGTTTTCCAGCCTTTATTCAGCAAAATGATCATTTCAAGAAAGCAATCTCCTTCCCTGAGCCCGTGAACCCACGCACGCCAAACAACTGCAAGACAGGGATGAGATCCGGACGGATGGGGGGAGTGATCGTTGCGGGAATTATTGCCGTCGCCTCCGCGTCAGCTCTCGTGCAAGCCGCGTCCGGCCCGATGAAAGCCGTTGTTCCGGTCAGCCTGTCCACCCGCACTCCCCTCGGGGAAGCCCGGATCGAGATCCCGGCCGGGACACCCATGGAAACCTTCGAGGCGGAAGGCGACTGGGTGCGCGTCCGCAAGGGCCCGTTTTCAGGATGGGTCGCGCTGAAGGATACCAGCCTGAATCCCCCGTCAGCTCTCGCTCCCCAAGTGACCCCGCAAGCTGCTCCCCAAGCGACTCCGGAACCGACAAGCACACCGGCACAGGCCGAACCGTCCCCGGAGAAGGTTCGAGCCGCTGCGAGCGCGGACGTTCCGATCGCGGCCCCGGCCGCTTCCCCCTCGTCGGAAGGTGTCCTTTTCCGAATGTTTTTTTTCCTGGCATTGGCCTTCACCATGGCTTGGTTGCTGCTTCTCCGGAGGAAGTGCGCCGCGCTGGCCTCCGAGCTGGAAAAGCTTCGCGCGGAAAAATCCGCCGCTCCGGTTTCCGCGCCGGAGCCCGTGAAAAAACCTTCCGCCGCCGATCCGGTCCAGACGATTCCCTGCCCGCTTTGTGGGGAGATTCTGACGATCGATT
>Ga0194063_10000564_pt1 | contig 26639 bp, 32 predicted proteins | sample SepL3720m_MetaG_FD_155459 | JGI IMG/M metagenome (GOLD analysis project Ga0194063, IMG submission 155459) | Anoxic zone freshwater microbial communities from boreal shield lake in IISD Experimental Lakes Area, Ontario, Canada - Sep2016-L373-20m | ecosystem: Environmental > Aquatic > Freshwater...
GAAGGACTCATGTGGCACACCCTAGGCGTGGGGTGCCACATGGTTACGAAACGCGGCGTCGGCTATGCCGACATCTGCTCGATGAAGGTCTGCTTGTCGAAGTAGTCGCGCCACAACACGATCTTGCCGTTGCGAATGACGAACAGGCCGGCGACGGCAATCTCGAGCCAATGGTCGCCGAGATGGAAACGGTCGACTCGTTCGTTCATCACGACGCCGGAATGCATGGTGCCCGACTCAACTTGGTGCGACACCAACCACTCGATTTGGTCGCACATCGCAATGAAGGGTTCGAGGCTGGCGCGAATGCCCTCGGGACCGACCACCTTGCCCATCGGCACGTTGTCGTATTCGCACTCGTTGTCGACCATCGCGATGGCCGCCTCAAGATTGCGAGTATTGAAGGCACTAATGAAATCGGAGACGAACTCGCTTGGTGTCATGGAGCCACGTTAGCGAGCGATTCGGGCGCGGTTACCGTTGCAACACACGTCCCGTTGCAGCGCGGCCTGTCAGTTGGCGAAGGCGGCCGGGCGAGCGCGGATGCCGATGGGGGCCGACACGGTGTAGCCCGCGCGGTGGCGTTCTTCTTCTGACTCAGAACCCCAGTAGCCGTATTCGTGGTTCTCGCGAGCGAAGCTTCGGCAGTCGTCGACAACGGTGCACTTGGCGCAGATCGCGCCAGCTTGGGTCTCGCGACGCAACCGGGCCTGTGGCCGCTCGGCGCGAGGGGCGAAGAACAGCGAGGTGCGGCCCTTGCATGCAGCAAAGTCGGACCAATGAATCGAATTACCGAGACGGGCTTCGATGGCGTTGTCTGCGGGCTGGTTTGGAGACCCCATGTACATCTGCTGACCTCATCTTCACCGGCCGGTAAGGCTCAGTAATGGAACACATTAAGGGCTGAACAGATTTAACACTAATACTTTGTGCCGGAAATGTACAGGAGGTTGCGGTGTGACTTACAACAACTCGGCGGCGAGGCTGGCGACCTCGCTGCGCTCGCAAGCCGACATCGTGACATGGCCGAAACAGGCTTGACCGGCGAAGGCTTGAATGAGCACGGCGAGGGCATTGTTTGACTCACCCATGTACGGAGCGTCGATCTGGCTGGTGTCGCCAGTGAATACCACCTTGGTGCCGTCGCCGATGCGGGTGAGGATTGTTTTGAGCGTGGTTGGCTCGAGGTTCTGGGCCTCGTCGACCACCACGAACTGGCGATGCAGCGATCGGCCACGGAGGAAGGTCACCGACTCCATCGAGAGTTGGCCCCGAGACGTGAGATCTTCGATGAGTGAACGAGCATCACGACTGCTGCGTTGATCGGTGAGCGCAACGATTGAGTCGTGGATTGCCGACATCCACGGATCGAGCTTCTCTTCGAGCCCGCCCGGCAGGAAGCCGACATCGGCGCGCCCTACGGGAATGAGCGGGCGATAGATCGCCAGGCGTTCGTAGGCGCGTCGCTCGACGACCTGTTCGAGTCCGGCGGCTACGGCCAAGAGGGTCTTGCCGGTGCCAGCGCGCCCATCGAGAGCCACCACGCTGACATGCGGATCGAGCAGCAGTTCGAGCGCGAACCGTTGCTCTTTAGAGCGTGGACGCAATCCCCATGCTTCGGGAGTGGTGTGGCTCAGGACGTGGAAGTCATTGCCGCGACGACGGGCGAGCGCCGACTGCGAACCAGAACGCAGCACGGCGAATCCGTTCTCGTCGAGCTTGTCGGAGCCATCGATGTCGTCGACGGCGATGCTCGAGTCTGCGTACAGACGATCGATGCCTTCGTGATCGGTGTTCAACGTGAGCCAACCAACCGGCCGGGTGTCGGCAGCGCGGCCAGCTGGGTGGTGCTCTACTGCCTCAATACCAAGGTGGGCTGCTTTGATGCGCAGCGCAGCATCGTTCGAGACCATTCGAGTGGGGGCGTGGTTTGCCTGTCCGAGCGCAGCGCCGATGATGCGGTTGTCGGCTTTCGCGGTGTCGAGTCCGTGCTCGATCAGGAGATGTTTTTGTACCCCGTTGATCTCGATGCGAAGCGTTCCGGTGTTGTCTCCGGAACCGACGCGAACCGGCTCGGCAAGCGAGCCCCCATTACGCATCCGGAGTTCTTCGATAGCGCGCAGTGCAGTGCGAGCGGCGCGTCCGACATCGTCGGGTCGACTCTTGAGACCGTCGAGCTCTTCGATGACGGTGAGTGGAATGACAACATCGACGTCGCCGAAGCAGCTGATGCAGCCCGGGTCGGCGATGAGTACCGACGTGTCGAGGACAAACCGGGTTCGCTGAGCGGATCCAGGAGGGCTGGCCTCTCGGCCCGGAACAAGTTGCTCGGTAGGAGCCCTCAAGAGATCGGTCACGGTCATCCCTTCAAACATCACGAGGCGATAATTGTTGGCTGTGCGTGTAGGCGAAGCCTCTCGGTTTCGCCGTGCTCTCAGATATAGCTCAGGCCGCGCACCCGATGGTGGACTGTTTGATGAACATTGGGTGACGCCTTGTGTCGGCAATGTTGAGCGGAGCGAAACGACGCGTCAGACAACGATCCGCATCAACAAGCCACGGTCGTCGCGCTGCTCGTTGTGCTCGGGCATCGTGCGGTGTGTGCCTGCAGCAAATCGTTCGGCACTCCACAACACTGCATAGGCATCGAGAACGTCGTCGATGCGCGCAAATCGCAGCGGTATCGGAGCGACGCCGAAGTGAGATTCGACGAGTCGCGTTCGTTGCTCGATGCCAACCGATGTGTGCTTCGATACCAATGCCTCGTCGTTGTTCATCGCGAGGAATGAGCACTCGGGATGCATCTCTGCAACGCGGTGTTCGTGGTCTCGCGAGATGAGCGCGTCGACCTCTTTGATCTTCGGCACGATGTTCCACGCTTGGATCGAGATCGCTTTTCCAGTGGCCTCACGCGCGAGCGCGCATGCCAGTGAGTAGTCGGTTGCATCGATGCATGCGCGCGGCGGAGTTGGGAACACAGTGCTGCCGCGCGGTCGTAAGTAGCGACGAGCTTCGAAATCGCTCTGTCGCGAAAAAATATTTGGAAGACCAATCGGCATGTCGATGCCGACTATGTCGAAGGTAGCGATGACGTTGGCGAGTGACGGCTCAACATGCGCGCCGTCGCGACTTGCTACGACCCATCCACCCTTGCAGCCGTCGACCCCGGCGCAGCGTTGCTGAGGCCGAACATTTCGAGACATGGTGCTAGGCCTTCGATGCTGACGTCGTCACGTCGATGAGTTTCCCATGCAGCCCGAGTGAGGCGATAACCGACCATCTCGCGGGGCTGGCCGCGGCTGATCATTCGGCGTCGTCCTTCGACCTCGTAGCCCAGTTTTTGAGTAACCCCAAGCGACTGTGCGTTGTCCTCCCACGACCCAGTGAGGGCCCGGTCTGCCTGAAGGCCGGCGAAGATGAGGTGCAGTATTGCCGACCGCATCTCGGTACCCAAACCCTTATTCTGAAAGGGCTGGAGCAGATACGAGCCGGTAACAGCGCACCGCAACACGTTGAAGTTGTCGGCCCCCACTGATTGAGCGCCCACGATCTGACCCTCGACCACGACGACAAAGTTGCACATCCACGACGTCGGCTCCCACGATGCGCGGTGGCCCCAATGATGCTGCAGCGCGCGGCGTTGTTGGAGGGGCGCCGGCACGTCGGTCCACTCGATTGAGAACGGCATGAACGACGGATCATGCACGCCTTCCGAGATAGCGCGCTCCGCGATTTCGGCGACCTCGTCGTCGGTGGGATAGCGCAGTTCGAGACGTGGTGTTCGCACATGCAAATCGAAAAGCGGCCAATGCCGAGTGAGCAACATGAACGCAGTGAATCGTGTTCGCCCCGCGCGATCAAGTCATTTCAATGTAGTTGCATTTGCAACTATCTAAATGCTTGTAATCACTGCGCGAAGCGTGTTCGATAATGCATGCGTAACGCTCCGTTAACCGAGGAGGAAATTAAAAATGACAAAAGCAGAATTGATTGAAGCGGTTGCAGCGAAAGCCGAAGTGACGAAGGCAGATGCCGAGCGCACTCTTGCGGCTTTCTTCGACCAGGTAGTTGCTGTGGCAAAAAACGACGACAAAGTTGCGTGGCCGGGCTTCGGCTCGTTCAGCACAAGCAAGCGCAAAGCTCGCCTTGGTCGTAACCCACAGACCGGCGCTGAGGTGAAGATCGCAGCATCGACGAATATGAAGTTCACCTCGAGCTCAACGCTCAAGGCTGCGCTTAATCCGAAGAAGAAGTAACCGAGAAATCAACAAGAAGGGAACAGACGTGGCAGCAACAAAGAAGGCTCCGGCCAAGAAGGCAGCTCCTGCAAAGAAGGCAGCACCAGCCAAGAAGGCAGCACCAGCCAAGAAGGCAGCACCAGCCAAGAAGGCAGCTCCTGCCAAGAAGGCTGCACCAGCCAAGAAGGCAGCTCCTGCGAAGAAGGCTGCACCAGCCAAGAAGGCTGCACCTGCGAAGAAGGCTGCACCAGCCAAGAAGGCTGCACCAGCCAAGAAGGCTGCACCAGCCAAGAAGGCAGCTCCTGCCAAGAAGGCTGCTCCAGCCAAGAAGAAGTAGTCAACGAACCATCCGGTTTGGAGCGCGTCGAACGGGGGGCTACGGCCTCCCGTTCGTGCTTTTTCGGGTGAGTGAAGCGCCGCCTGAACCAGGCGTTTACGAACTCGGCGACTCGAACTCGAGACCCACGGGCACGTCTTCGTAGTCGACAGTCCACAAGCGTGTGGCGTCGCCGGGCACTGTGTTGTAACAGCGCCAGCCGAGCAGCTGCTGGGCGCGTTCGGGCAAGTGCTTCACCGTGTCCCAATCGACCCCAAGCGGCCCCGCCTCTTCGGGCGTGAGCCAACCGAGCACGTACGACAAGTGCAAACCGAACCGCCACTGCTCGGTGGTCTCGTTGGCGCCAGCGCCATGTAATGCGCGGCCGGTATAAATCATTCCGCTGCCTGCCGACATCGTGGCCGGAATGGTGGCTTCTTGAGTGGGTCCAGCGGTGTAGTCGGGCCAGCTGTGGCTACCCGGCACTACGCGTGTTGCGCCTACTTCTTCGGTGAAGTCGGTGATCGCAAACATGCAACTCACCTGGACCTCAAACCCATCGGGTCGGCACATCGTGCGCCAGTTGTCGGCGTCTCGATGCAACCCTTGGGCGGCCTCGCCTGGGCCGATGATCATCATCTGGCCCGTGTTCATCCAGTAACCCGAGCAACTCGGAAGCAGCAGCGCGTCGGCCACGGCGAGCAGCGTTGGGTGCAGCAAAATGTCGACGAAGGCAGTGCTGCGATGAGCGAGTCGGGTGAACCGTTTGGTGGTGCTTCCCCAGAAGTTTTGAACGTCGGAGTCAGCGCAGCGCGTGCCGGCCTGAAACGTGCTCGCAGCGAGCTCCATGTCATCGCGAAACCGCGTCACAAGATCAGGCGAAAGCAGTTGATCGACGATGACTGCACCGTCGGTATGTAACGAGCTGACGATGGTCTCGATTGGTGCGTCGTGAGCGACGTGCTGAAGTGAAGTCATGAGGTGGGCTCACAAATCTGTGATGAGCTTGAAGACCTCGGCTGCGCCGACATTGTGTGCGGCGCCGAGGCCTTCGAGTCGGCTGGAAATTCGTGTTCTGAATTGCACAAGCTGATCGGTTGATGTTGCCTTCATCGTGCTTTCGAATTGCGAGGCGTGGGCCTCAAGCGCGTGAAGCTTGGTGTCCACGAATGCAGTGACGTCTTCGAAGTGATCGGGTGCATCAGCCTCCCACAGCAGCAAGCTGTGTGGGCGGTGTGCGGCTAAGCCGTGCTCGCGAAAAAAGTGCGGATCTCGGGCTGCCACGATGGCATCGCACGCGAGCAAACCAGCATGTCGATGGTCGGGATGTAGGCGATAACGCTTCCATGGATCATGCCCCGCTATCAGGGCGGGCTTCAGCGTGCGGATGCAGCGTGCAACCTCGCCGCGCAATGCAAGTGTGCTGTCGAGTTCGCCGTCGATCTGCTCGAGAAATACCACCTCACCGCGCTGTGAGCCCGCGAGTCGAAGCGCTGCCTCGCGTTGCTCAAGCTTGCGAGCGGCGACCAAAGCAGTGATGTCGGCGTCGGGGTTCCATGTGCCCTTGGAGCCGTCGGTGAGCACGAGGTGATGCACTACGCATCCCTGCGACGCCCACTTCGCCAGTGTGGCTCCACAGCCAAACTCGACATCGTCGGGATGCGCGCCGATAGCGAGCACCGATGTGGGCGTGGCGATGTTCGATGTCCACGCGACGTTGCCAGATGGCGGTGTCAGGCTTGGTTGACCGGGTTCGTTTGCAGCCATTCGGGCAGCACCTTTGCAACGAGAGGGTGGGAAAGATCGGGGGGTGTATCAATGTCGAGCGCGAGGCGAATATCTCGGTGCACACGAACGGGGCGGCCAAGCGAAACGGCCTGAGCGAGATGGCGGCGAAACGACTGTGATCCGTATGACGGCTGAAAGCCGACGTCCGACGGAATGGCGATCACGTTCGTGCCGTCATCGCGCAGATCGGGCACAAGCACGATGCCGCCGCTGAGCACAATGTTGGCCAACGGTGCCGGCGTCGGTAGGTCGCTGTGAGCGACGATGACGTGTTCTATGCCCGCAGCGGCCAATGTGGCGATGCCGTCGTGCACAGCGGCGTTCAGGCCGCGTCCGGGGCTCCACAGCACCGTGGCGCCGTGTGTTTCGGCCCAGGCCGCGACATCGCGGTCATCGCATGCGATGAACACGGGCAGCGGAGATGCCGCGGCGACCACTCGGTCGGCGGTCCATCGAGCGAGGCGCAGACGATCGTGTGGGGCCAACACATTCGCGAGACGTGCCTTGGCCTGCCGGAAATCTTTAACCGGTATGAGCACGGCTGCGTCCACGAGTGCACAGGCTACGGCGGCGGGGTGGGCGATGACGATGTTGCGAGCGTCAGCGCACGGCGAACACAGAGATCACGATTGCAAATAGACCAACCGCGGCCGGAGCTGCATAGACCGCCCACTTCGGAACGGGCTTCCATTTCGGGGCGAGCATCACTGCGCCGCAGAGGCCGCCCGCAGCCACGCCGCCAAGATGTCCGCCAATAGCAATGCCGGGAATCACGAACGTGAAGACGAGGTTCAGCATCAGCAGTCGACCAATACCGGTCTGGAAGATATTGATGCCTTGACGCTGCATCGAGATGGCCAGAGCAGCCATGAGCCCGAACACTGCACCTGACGCTCCGCCGCTGATGCCCCGATCGGTGAGTAACAGCACGCCTGCGGACCCACCAAGGAGGCTGGCGAAGTACAGCAACGCGAATGCGCTGCGACCCAATGTGCGCTCGAGTTGCTGACCGAGCTGCCACAGAATGTACATGTTGAAACCGATGTGGAGGAATCCGAAATGGATGAATCCACTGGTGATGAGTTGGTACCAATGGTGAGTTGCGCCGAGCACGATTCGGTTGAGGCCAAGATCGAACTGTGCCTGGCTGACGTGTCCGCCACCCGACAACGTGCTGGGGTCCTGCACTGAAATCCAAACGAAGACAGCGACGTTGATAGCAATGATGGTTGAGGTGACCAGCGTTGGTTGTCGGGCGCTCGCATAACGCACACGAGTTTTGATGTCGGGCTGAGCGGCCTTGCGGCAATCGGCACAATGTGAACCCACGCTTGCCTGAACGAGGCATTCGCTGCAGGCGGGCTTGCCGCATCGGGTGCAGCTGCGACCGGTTTCGCGATCGGGATGGCGGTAGCAGCGCGTGAGAATTGGTGGCTGAGGCAGCGACATGGTGCAAGAGTACCGGTGGCCGGCAAGCTCACGCCTCTTGGTGCGGTGGTTCGTTTTGCGAATCGAACCACCACTGTCGCAGCGATGACCACGCGTAGATGCCCGTGTCGTGTCCGTCGCTCCACGAGATCGACATACCCCATGCCCCGGCGAACTCGGCGTTGGTGATGGAGATGTTGGTGGGATGCCCGGGGCGCGGCCACGCGTTGTCGCCGCGTTCGCGGAATCCGCGACATGTTGCGCATGGGCATGCGGCGCGCAGATCGCCGACCGCGAAAATGCACACGATGTCGTCGTCGAATGAGATGGTCACGCTTTCGCCGCGCTCGATGCTCACGTCGGTTACTGATGGGGTCATTGGATGGGGTCCTTGTAGGAGAGAGAGCTAGGCGCGGCTCAGCGTGTCGATGGCTACCGCAGCGATGACGAACAAGATGATGCAGCCGTTGTAACTGGTGTGGGCTCGAGCCGACTCGAGTGTTGCGTGATTCATTGAAGGCAGCGTTCGGTACGAACGTAGATAGGTGAACATGAAATACGCGCCGCCGATACTGAGCGCCAAGGCCGTGCCGATTGGAATGCCGATCACAGCGTGAATCAGGCCGAACTGTCCGATCTTGAGGGCGCGTCGGCGTGGACTCCAATGCTCGGCGCCGCTGCGAAACATGCGCTCCTCGGCATAGGCAAACAGCGGCAGCGCAGGCACGAGCATGACCATGAACATGGCTGGAATCAGCCACTCCCAAACGGTGCCGATGGTTGAAGTGTTTGACCCGAACACGGGATTGCCTTCGCCGCCGAGGGCGCTCCACCAACCCCATTGCATTCCGGGAATTCGCGCCAGTGTGGTGGCAGCGATGATGACTGCGCTGAGCACGAACGGAACGGGCCACACGTGACGCCAACGAACGCCGCGCACGATTCGAACGATGAGATCGCGTCCGTCGCGAGCCATGGAGCGACGTAGCCCCGTGACGAGGCGGGTGCCCACGAACGCCAGCACGGCAATCGTGAGAATGCTGCCTGCTGGTCCGTCCACACGCTGAGTGTATGCAGAGGCTGGCTGGCTACAGTCGAAACATTGATACGAGGGGGAGCCACTGATGGCATGGGATTTTGAGACCGAGCCAGAGTTCGAAGCCAAGCTCGAATGGATGCGTCGTTTCGTGCGCGAGGAGATCATTCCGCTCGAGACACTTGCTCACGAATTTCGCCAGCCCGGTGGGCGCGAGATGTTCGCGAAGATCGTTGCGCCGCTCAAGGAACAGGTCAAGGCGCAAGGGCTGTGGGCCGCTCACCTTCCCCCCGATATGGGCGGCATGGGTTTTGGTCAGGTGCGCCTCGGTCTGATGCACGAAATCCTGGGTCAGTGCGCGTTTGCGCCAAGTGTGTTTGGCAACAACGCGCCCGATAGCGGCAACGCCGAGTTGCTCTCAGTGGGTGGCACTCCCGAGCAGCGCGAGCAGTGGATGAAACCGCTGTTGGCCGGCACGATGCGGAGCTGTTTCAGCATGACCGAACCCGGTGCTGGGGCCGACCCCACGTTGCTCACCACCAGCGCGATGCGCGATGGCGACGAATGGGTGATCAACGGCCACAAGTGGTTCTCGTCGAATGCATCAATCAGCGACTTCTTGATCGTGATGTGCAAGACCGGCGACTCAGAGCACGGCGCGTACAAGGCCTACTCGATGATCATCGTGCCAACTCGAACCCCCGGCGTGAACATCGTTCGCGATGTGCCAACGATGGGCGAGCCCGACCACAAGACCGGCGAGCCTGGTGGCCACGCAGAGATTTTGTACGAGAACGTGCGCGTACCTTTTGACAACGTTGTGGGCGGCGAGGCGGGCATTGGCCAAGGTTTCGCGTTAGCACAGAAGCGACTTGGGCCGGGTCGTATTCACCACGCCATGCGTTGGTTGGGTCAGAGTCAGCGGGCGTTCGACATGTTGTGCGAGCGAGCGCTCACGCGTTACTCGCACGGCAGCATCTTGGCTGAGAAGCAGATGATCCAAGATTGGATCGCCGAGAGCCACGCCGAGATGCAGGCTGCTCGTCTGCTCACGCTGCAAGCGGCGTGGAAGATGGACCAACTGCACGCGCAAGGCAAGCATCACAGCGATGCCCGCGTCGAGATCGGCGTCATCAAGTTCTGGGGTGCCAAGGTGCTCTACAACGTGATCGACCGAGCCATTCAGATTCATGGCAGCCTCGGCTACACCACCGACTTGCCGCTCGAAGCCATGTATCGCGCAGCGCGCGCCGCTCGTATCTACGACGGTCCCGACGAGGTGCACAAGGTCACCGTGGCGCGTCAGTTGCTCAAGCGCTATCGGGCATCGGATCCGCCACTCGAGCACATTCCTACGCGTCGGCTTGCGGCACAAGAAAAGTTTGCGGCGTATCTCGACGACATCGCGGTGAGCCACTGACCGACTGCTTGGCTTCGGCCAGCTACACCTAGTGGGTGCGAGCGCGAGCGGTGGCAGCGAATGATTCGGCTGTCACTGGCTCGCCAAGCAAGAAGCCTTGGGCCATATCGCAGCCGAGCATCTTGAGTCGGTGTAGCTGATCGGGCGCAGTGACCCATTCGGCCACGACCTCCATGTCGAGCGCGTGTGCGAGCTGAATGATGGAGCGCACAATTGGGTCGTTGTCGCCGTCGGCTCCAAGGCTTGAGGCGATCGATCCATCGAGCTTGAGTACATCGGCGCGGTAGTCGCGAAGCGCAGTAAGCGACGATGCGCCTGTGCCGAAACTGTCGAGCGCAATGCTGACACCAAAGCGGCGCAAGGTTGCCAAGGCGCGCATGGTGGTTGGCTGGTCGGCGTAGAGGGTGTTCTCGTCGAAGTCGAGGGTGAGTTGCTTGGGTAGCAGATCGAGTTCGCGTACCGAGGCGATGACTCGTTCGACGAACGCTCCTTCGCTCATCTGGCGCCCACTCACATTGACGTGGACGCTGAAATTTCGCTCGACCAAATCGGCGTCGAGCCACGCGCGGGCATCGCGACACGCCTGACGGATGACCCAATCGCCCATCGGCAGAATCGAGCCGCTCTCCTCGGCAATGGACACGAAGTCGCGGGGCATCAGCAGACCGCGCTCGGGGTGGTGCCAACGAAGTAGTGCTTCGGCGCCGACCATGCGTCCGGTGTGGGTGGACATGATGGGCTGGTAGGCCAAGCGCAGCTGGTCGCCGGCCATTGACTTCTCGAGCGCGATTGAGAGCTGCTTGCGATCGTGGGCGGCTGTGCCCATTGCCTCGGTGAAGAGTTCGCAGCGCGAACGGCCGCGATGCTTGGCTCGGTACATGGCAGTGTCGGCGTTGCGCAAGAGCGCCAATGCTTCGTCGCCAGGCGTGCCGGTCATTGGCAACGAGGGATGCGACAGCGCTATGCCGATGCTGACGCTGAGATCGACTTCGACGCCGTTGAGCATCAGCTTTCCGCTGAGTGCATGGCTCACACGCTCGGCAACTTCGACCGAGGTTTGTTCGTCGATGCCGCCCTCGCACATCACCACAAACTCGTCGCCGCCAATGCGGGCGATGACGTCGGCGGGGCGTGTGGCCGAAGCAAGTCGGCTGGCGATTGATGCAAGCAACAAGTCGCCAACGTCGTGGCCGGCGTTGTCGTTGACATCTTTGAGTCGGTCGAGGTCGACGAACAATACGGCGATCTGTTGATCTTGGTACCGACCACGGTTGAGCGCATCGGCCAGCGTGCGCAGCAACAGCATGCGGTTGGGCAGCCCAGTGAGCGGGTCGTGCGTGGCTTGGTGGGCAAGCTCAGCCTGCAGTTGCTTGTTGGCGGTGACGTCGCGAATTTGCGACGCCCAATATTCGATGGCGCCATCGCTGGCGCGCTGAACGTAGACCGTGACACTCAGCGTGCGGGCCAGTCCGTCGACTCCGCGATACACAACCTCGCCGTTCCAGTCGCCGCTGGTTGGATTGGCCAGAATCTCGCGCGGGATTTGGTCGCGCAGGGTTTGCAGCAAGCCGCGCATTGCGGGTTCGCGCACGAGATCGACTGCGTCGTCGACTCCGAAGAGTCTGCGAGCAGCGGCATTGGTGAACGTTGGTGAGCCGTGGCGGTCGATGATGAGAATCGCGTCGGGGCTCACGCCAAGCAGGCCGGTGAGGCGTTGGCTCAGCTGACGCTGGTTTTGCTCTTCGCTGATGTCGGTGACGCAGCCGGCGTAGCCAACGTGCTGTGCAAAAAGATCGCGCTTGGGTGTTGCATCGAGGCGAAGCCACACCAGCTTGCCTTGGGTGGTCCATACCCGAAAGGTAGCGGTGACTGCTTCGTTGGCCTCACGCCGGCGCGACCATGCAAGTTCGGCCGTGGCTCGGTCGCCGGGATGGGCATTTGCCCATGGTGCGGCACCAATGGGCACCGCGCCACCGTTGAGTGCCAACGCGCGAAACGACTCGTCTGCGGAGACGAGGCGACCAAGAAGGTCTGTTTCGAACATCCCAACCGGGAGTGCATTGATCACGTGAGATTCCTGTCCCGCTTTGCCGTGCGTTCTTTCTAACAAATCATTGACCGCGATGGCTCAAGTTTCCGTCAAGGTGTGGTGTAGACGCCGGTGAGTTGAGCCGCTAAGAGTGACGAGTTATCGATGATCGTCAAGATGTCGGCCGATGGCGAACCGGTGGGAAGATCGATCTGTTGATCAAGTGCGTACAGCGTGAAGCGGTAGTGATGGGTGGCACCCTTTGGTGGGCATGGAGGAGTCCATCCAACGCTGGGAACTGCGGCCGTGCTGGCGCCGTTGGTGCCCTCGATGGCGCCAACGGGCACCTCACCCTCGGGAACACCAAATGTGCTCGGGCTGATATTTGCAATGACCCAGTGGACGTAATCGTTGGCGTCGAGGTCGGTGACCACAAGCGCGAGCGACGCAGTTTCGTCGGGCAAGGCAGTCCAACCAAACGAGGGTGCGATGCCGTCGCCCGAACACGTAAAGCGCGCATTGATGAAGTCGCCGTCGGTAACGACAGCCCCGGTATGGAGTTCGAAATCTTCGGCTGGAAGATCTTCCGACACCTCGTTGGACCCGTCGGACTCGCTGGGCTGCAACGAGTCATCAAGGACAGTGGTGGTGGTCGAGGCGGTGAACACGCTTGCGTTTTGCGACGGATTGGCTGGACGAAGCGTGCGGCCATCAGATTGGCAGGCGCTGAACGCGCTCAGGGCCAATACGCACCCGACAGTGGAGATGAGAATTCGCTGGAGACGCACAAGGCACGAGCCTAGGTGTTCAAGCATTGCTGCATCGTGCAGCCTGTAGCGTGGCGAGCGTGTCTGTTCAACGCCGCTGCATCTTGACGGTCCACGCCCACCCCGATGACGAGGCCTCAAAGGGTGCGCCCACTCTGGCCAAATATCGCGCCGAAGGGGTGCACACCGTGCTGGTGTGTTGCACCGGCGGCGAAGAGGGCGACCTCCAAAATCCGCGCCTGCGCGAACTAGGTCAGCCATTTCATGGCCTGACGCCCGATGAGGAAAAGCTCAAGATGGCCGAGCTTCGTCCACTCGAGCTTGCCGAGTCGGCAGCAATCATCGGCTTCGAAGAAGTGGTGATGCTTGGCTACCGCGACTCGGGCATGGTCGACACCGAAGCAAACGCTCACCCTGATTCATTTCACATGGCGCCTCTCGACGACGCCGTGGGTCGCTTAGTTGGCGCCATTCGCCGCACCCGACCACAGGTGATCATTACCTATAGCGACGATCACAGCGGCTACCCGCACCCCGATCATGTGAAGGTGCACGACATCTCAATCGTGGCCTTCGAACGCGCTGGCGACCCCAATTGGTACCCCGAGCATGGAGAGCCATTTCAGCCGGCGAAGATGTACTACACGTTGTGGTCAAAGGCTCGCCTTGTCGCTGTGCACGAGGCCATGCTTCGTCTGCGCGGATCATCCCCCTACGACGATCGTTGGTTTAACCGCGTGGGGCAAGACGAGCGCGTGACTACCCGCCTCGAAGTTGGCGAGTACTTGTGGGCGCGCTCGGGTGCGTTGCTGGCGCACGCAACGCAGGTGAATCCCGACGAGCCGTTCTGGTTCGGCTTGTCCGACGACGAACTCGCCGAGGTGTATCCGTTCGAAGATTGGGTGCTGGCCCACTCGCACGTTGGTTACGTGCCCGAAGGGGTCGTCGAAGAAGATCTGTTTGCTGGCATTGAGATCGTGACCGAGGTTCGGCAGTGAGCGACTCAGCAGTCACTGTGCAATACCGGGTGGTCTTCGCCAAGAAGGACGAAGTGGCCGACGGTCCCGACGACGCTGCGCTCGTAGTCACCGTAGGCGTGGCCGACGTGGGGCTCAACCCAACTGTGGGGTTCATGCAGGGCAAGCTCAAAGCAGCCGGGCCAACTGGTGCGCTGTTCGATCTGCTGAAGTCGGGCGAGATGCCAGCAGTGCTGGCCAGACTTGGCGCTCGTTAGCTGGCGCGCATTGCATCACGGAGTTGGCGGTAGCCAATCACCGTTGCGCCGGTGGCGCTGAGTAGTTCTCGAATGCTCTGATCGGTGGTCACCAGCGCAAGGTCGTCGATCCAGCCTTGGGCAGTATCGGAGATGGCCCGAACTTCGGGCGTGTCGACTACTGGTTGCACGTGAATCTCGGTGACGCCGGGTTGCAGATTGCTGAGTGCCTCAATGAACCGCTCGCGACTTCCGGAGCGCCAATCGTGGTTGAAGTGATCGGGGAACACCACGCCCTCGTAGGCGGCGAGATCGCGGAACGGGAAGCCAGCCTGATCTTTGGTGATGGTTGATGGCAGGCGAACGGGCAGCCGGAACTCGACGGCGAGTTCGAGGTAGACATCGAAGAACTCTGGGCGCAGCGTGATGGCCGTGAGGTGCGGGGCCAGGTGGGTGACATCGATTCCCCACGCGAGGGCGCGCTCGATTTGTGCACGGCATTCGCGAAGCACTTCGGCCGGGTCGGCGTGTTCCCACAGATCGTCGACGGTGCGCGGAAAGCCAGACTCGCCGCTGAGCAGCGATGGCGCGTGCGTGATGGGACCCCATCGGTAGGTGGGGTGCTCGCAGTTGAGGGTGAGGTGCACACCGATGTCGTCGGTGGGCAGGTAACGCAAGGCGGCGTCACGCGCCCATGGCGCTGGCACCATCAGCGAAGCGCACGAAGCAATACCGGTGCGCAGCGCTAGGTACACGCCGTCGTTCGCTGCGTGGCAAGAACCGAGGTCGTCACACGAAATGATGACGAGACGATCGGTGCTGCTGTGCCCAAGTCGTTCGGCGAGAGTGCTCATTGTCTGCGACGCTACCCGCTGCAAGCGGCCCACAGGCCCAGATTCGTCGCCTCGGCTTCGCGGGCGGCTCGAACGAAATCGGAGGCGAAGGCGTTGTTGGGGGCAATGGTGAGCGGCCGTGCGTATCCCAATCGTGCGAGTTCGAGGTTGACGAATAAGCCATCGCTGGACCGATAGAGATAGCCAAGCAGTCGTCCGTAGTCGTCTCGGGCCTCGACATCGCGACGCACGAGCACCGACGTGCCAACTTCTAAGAGGTGCTTGGTGAAGTCGCTGGCTTCGGGCCCGAAGCACTGAATTGGCGTGTTTGGCTTCTTGGTCTCGGGGGTATCGATGCCGATCAGGCGAACGCGCTCGCGGCGATCACCGAAGCGAAGATCGACGGTGTCTCCATCGATGACGCGCACCACTACGGCGTTGGTGTCGGTGGGATTGGCGGTGGTAGTTGGCGCCGCGGGGTCAGACCCCTGAGCGCATGCGGCGGCCAATACCACGAGCCAGCCAAGCCACAGCTTCATGCAGCCATGTCTACCGGATGGGTGCGACAAAGGCTCGTGGCACCAACGGTGCCGATGAATCTAGAGGCGCTCGATGAGCGTGCCGGTACCGATGCCGCCGCCACAGCACATGCTGATGATGCCGTAACGTCCGCCGGTGCGCTCGAGCTCGTAGAGGGCCTTGGTGATGAGGAACGCGCCGGTTGCGCCAAGTGGGTGACCCAACGCAATGGCTCCACCATTGGGGTTGGTCTTGGCGATATCGGCGCCGAGCTCTTTGGCCCAGGCGAGCACTACAGAGGCGAACGCTTCGTTGATCTCGAAGGTGTCGATGTCGTCGATCGAGAGATTGTTGCGCTGCAACAAACGCTGTGTGGCATCGATTGGGCCGGTGAGCATGAGCACTGGATCGACACCCACCAAGCAGCTGTCGATGATGCGGGCACGAGGCTTGAGGCCAAGTGCGGCGGCCTTGTCTTCGGTCATCATCAGCACTGCGGCGGCGCCGTCGCTGATCTGTGACGAGTTGCCTGCGGTGTGGACGCCGTTTTCGCGGGCCACGGGCTTGAGCGACTGCAGCTTCTCAAGGGTTGTCTCGCGCAAGCCTTCGTCGCGGCTGACGCGGTGGGTGGTGCCGGTTGGCTTGCCCTCTTCGTCGAGGTCTGGGGCATCGATGGAGATGTATTGCCCAGCGAAGCGATCTTCGGCCCATGCCTGGGCGGCACGCTGCTGGCTCAGCAGACCGAACGCATCGGTGTCTTCGCGGCTGATGCCCCACTTGTCGGCGATGCGCTCGGCGCCCTCGAACTGTGAGGTCATTTCGTACTGGCCAAAGTAGGTGCGTGGAATTGGAACGCCGAGGCCGAGTTTCTTGCCAGAGTTGGATCCGATAGGTACGCGGCTCATGACTTCGACACCACAACCAATGGCGACATCGACCAGACCCGAACCCACGAGAGCGCTGGCGAGGCTGGTTGCCTGCTGGCTCGAGCCGCACTGCGTGTCGACTGTGGTGGCGGCTACGCCCAATGGCAAACCGGCCGACAACCAGGCGGTGCGACCGATGTTGAAGCTCTGCTCGCCGACCTGGCTGACACAGCCGGACACGACTTGGCCAACGAGGGCGGGGTCGATGCCCGTGCGATCGATGAGGCCCTTTTGCACGATGGACAGCAACTCGGCTGGGTGCACAGAGGCCAATCCGCCACCGCGGCGGCCGATAGGGGTACGGACAGCATCAACAATCACTACGTTCGTCATGCGCTCACGCTATCTCGCCGTGCCATGCTGAGCAGGTGCCAGAGAACCAACCAACGAATCAGACCGAGTTTGTCCCCTTGGTGAACCCGCCAACCCACGAGATCGAGTCGCATCGATACGTGCATGTGGTGGGCTCGAATGTGTGGGTTCACGACGAGCCCGTCGACTCCGACTGGGACCTTCATTTCTTGGGTATGCGTGGTGGCCATGCCATGTGGGGTGTCGATGTGCCTCGCGGCCTCGACCCCGCCGATGGTGCCGCCTCCGATTTGTTCAGCTACTTCGGTAGGGCGAGCGAAACCGATTGGCTCATTGCTGGGCGCGCGGTGCAGATCGTCGAGTGGGCGCGCACGCACCGCTTCTGTGGTCGATGCGGCACACCAACGGTTCAGGCTCCTGGCGAGCGCGCGATGAAGTGTCCGGCGTGCGCGATGTTGGCGTTCCCGCGTTTGGCGCCAGCGATGATCACCTTGGTCACCCGCGGCGAAGGTGCCGATCAAGAAGCCTTGCTTGCTCGCGGCGTGCAGTTTCGAGCGCCGATGTATAGCTGTCTCGCTGGCTTCGTGGAGCCTGGCGAAACGCTTGAAGGCGCGGTCATCCGCGAGGTGCGCGAAGAGGTTGGCCTCGAGGTCACCAACGTTCGTTATTGGGGCAGCCAACCATGGCCGTTTCCACACAGCTTGATGCTTGGTTTCCAAGCCGAGTACCTCAGCGGAGACATCGTGTGTGATCCCAGCGAGATCGTCGATGCCCAGTGGTATCGCCGCGATGCGTTGCCATCAATTCCGCCCGGCATCAGCATCGCCCGCAAACTCATTGATGCGTGGCTCATCGACGGCTGAGTCCGGCCGAGGTCGCCTCGGCTGAGGTATCAAACTGCCGCTCATCTAACCTTCAGTCCATGAATCTTGGACGTATGGGCTTATGGACATTCCAACTCGACATGCAGCCGATGTCGCGTGCGCGCGAGGCAGTTGCCGAAATCGAATCGCTTGGCTACAAGACAGTGTGGGTGCCCGAAGCCGTGGGCCGCGAACCGTTCGCGAGTTCGGCGTTGCTGTTGTCGGCAACCGAGTCACTCATTATTGGCACGGGTATCGCCAGCATGCATGCGCGCACCGCGATGACCATGCAAGCCGGATGGAAGACACTCACCGAGGCCTTCCCTGATCGGTTCTTGCTCGGCATTGGCACCAGCCATCAGCCGATGGTTGAAGGCGTGCACGGCCACTCGTATGACAAGCCGTACAGCACGATGGTCGCCTATCTCGATGCGATGGATCGCGGCATGTATTTCGCGTCGCCGCCGGTGGCTCAGCCACAGCGCGTGCTTGCGGCGCTTGGCCCCAAGATGTTGAAGTTGGCCGCCGAGCGCGGACTCGGAGCTCACCCATACTTCGTGCCGGTCGAGCACACCGCGCTCGCTCGCGAAACAATGGGCGCGGGTGCGCTGTTGGCGCCAGAACAGATGGCTGTCTTCGAGACCGATCCTGACAAGGCCCGGGCCATTGCCCGCGGTGCGATGAGCACCTACCTCGGCTTGCCGAACTACACCAACAATCTTCGCCGTCTCGGCTGGGGCGACGACGATCTGCTCAACGGTGGCAGCGACAAATTGGTCGACGCGATCGTTGTGTGGGGGTCGCTCGAGACCATCGTCGCTCGCGTGCAGGCGCATCTCGATGCCGGCGCCGACCATGTGTGCGTGCAGGTGCTGCCATCCGATGGCGTTGGGTTGCCAATGGCCGAGTGGCGCGAGTTGGCCTCGGCGTTGCCCTCGCTGTGACGACGTTCGCGTCGTGAACACCGCCGAGTACCTCGCTGCAATACGTCGCGATGGTGCTGCGTTTGCATCGGCGGCGCGCGCCGCTGGTCTCGACGCACCCGTTGCGTCGTGTCCCGGTTGGCTCATGGCCGATCTGGTGTGGCATCACGCCGAGGTGTATTACTTCTGGGCCTCGATTGTTGACCTTCGTGCTGTTGAGTGGAACGAGGTCACGCTCATCTCTCGGGTGAGCAACGACGAGCTGTTCGATACGTTCGACAAGTATCTGGCGAGAGTTCTTGATGTGTTGTCTGCTGCCGACCCCACCACCAAGGTGTGGTCATGGTCGGACCAACACGATGTGAGCTTCGTGGTCCGTCGCATGGCACAAGAGACCGCCGTACATCGTTGGGACGCCGAGCAGGCTGCTGGGCTGTCAGCATCGATCGAGCCAACGCTTGCCAGCGACGGCATCGACGAGTTCTTAGAACACTTCGTCAACGACATTGCCGATGACGCTGAGCCAGTTGCGGGCTCGGTTCATATTCACTGCACTGATGTGCCCGGCGAGTGGACCATTCGTCCGATCACTGCGTCGAGCGGCGATGCGTTCGACGTTGCCCGCGAACACGCCAAAGGCGACTGCGCACTGCGCGGACCCGCCAGTGATTTGTTGCTCGCCCTGTGGCGGCGCATTCCGGTTGAGGCCGTTGATGTCATTGGCGATGCAGCGGTCGGCGCTCGGTTTGTAGCTTCGGCCAACCTCACCTAGCGACGCCCTCGCCGAGTACGGTTCGTGCTCATGCCTGTGGTTCATCTCAACGACATCGACACCTACTACGAGCGCTACGGCGACCATCAGGGCACTGCACCAAAGTTGTTGTTCGTCAACGGTTCGGGTGCCACCTTGGCGGCCAGCCAGCCGATGCTCAGCCTGTTTGCCAAACAGTTCGACCTCGTGGCCCACGACCAGCGCGGGCTCGGACTCACCAGCATTCCCGATGGGCCGTACACGATGGCTCAATACGCCGCCGACGCTGCGGCGCTTGTGGAGCATCTCGGCTGGCACACCTATTCGGTGGTGGGTGTGAGCTTTGGCGGCATGGTGGCGCAAGAACTGGCGGTCACGTTTCCTCAGTGCCTCGAGCGTCTCGCCCTCATCTGCACATCGCCGGGCGGCGTCGGCGGATCGTCGTATCCGTTACACACGTTGGCAAGCCTCGATCCCGTCGAGCGCGCCGAGATCGGTCTGCGCATCCTCGATCAGCGGTTCACTCCCGAGTGGCTCGACGCTCATCCGGGCGACCGGATGCTCAGCGATGCGATGGCTCAGCGCGGCGGCGAGAAGCCAGCCGAAGTGCTGCGCGGCGAGACGCTGCAACTGCAGGCTCGCAGCACCCACGATGTGTACGACCGACTGCCGGTAATCACTTGCCCAACGTTGGTGGCGTCTGGTCTGTACGACGGCATCGCCCCGGCCTCAAACGGTGAGGCGATTGCGGCACAGATCTCGGGCGCGGAGTTTCGGGCATACGAAGGCGGGCATGCGTTCTTCTATCAGGACCGCACAGCGTTCCCCGATGTGATCGAGTTCTTACTTGCCCGCTGAACAGCGGGCGCACAGATCTATTCGTTGAAGCCCACGGGCTTGTTGTCGATGATCTGGTCGAGGTACTCGGATAGGCCGTAGCCCACGGCGCCATCGTGCTCGCCTGAAGCCATGGTCCAGCGGGTCATGCCCTCGCTGATGCGAGTAACTAACCAGTTGCCTTCTGGATCCTGGCGACGGTTACGCAACGGAATGAGGTCCATGACCTCGCCGGTGAATTTCCATTCGCGTTCGCTGCGTGACGACTTGAGTAGCCCCGAGATGCGTTGGTGATACGTGTCGTCGCCTTCAAACTCGGTGGTGAGCTCGAAATGATCGCAGTAGTGCATCTGGCCGTTGTCCCACACGAAACCGCCGCGGGTGCCGGGGCCGTCTTTCTTAGCGACGCGGCTAGCCATGAACCCAAGGTCGGGTCCGAAGTTGGCCGTGAGCCAGCGGTAGTACCACGGTGCCTGCCAGTAGCGAGGGCCCCACGAGTGGTCGCGCAGACCACAACCGGCAATGTCGAATTCTTGATCGCCCACGCGGATGGTGCCATGCGCTTCGACGAGCTGCTCGTAGTGACCCTTCGCGAACTCTTCGCCGGGTGTCTCGTGTGGCTGATCTGGTTCGCCGCCAAACATCGAGGGCTTGCCCTTGCCGGTGAAGGTGATGTGCACTTCGCACTCGGCGTATGGGTTGTTGGTGAAGGCCTCTTTGGGGTTGGCCATCTGCAGCGGATCATCGAGCACGACAACCTTGCCGCTGTAATCGATGCGCAGTTCTTCGAACGGCTTCACCATGGTCCAGGTGAGGCCACCAGCGTTGAACGCATCGTTGTTCGTGATGGTGGGGCGCTTGAACATGAAGCCCACCTTGCCGTCGGGCAAGTAGATGCACACGGTCATCTCGGCGTAACCCTCGTTGGCACGGTTACCGATGCGGAACCAGCCGCCCACCTGATGGGTTGGGTCGAAACAGTTGATGTACATGCTTTCGTTGAAGTTCGACTCAGGGCCGAGTTCGTGCATGTATTCGTCGGAAGGATCAAGACGGATTGCCATGCGCGTCACCCTAAACGCAAACCTGTCAGCGATTCGTAGTGGCCGCTGACCGCAACCAAATTACAAGCCGCTTTCGATGGGCCACAGGCTGAGCTGTTCCCAAGTGATCGCCACGTTCTCGATGTTCTGCCACGACAGCCGCCCGCGTGATCCGGGACGGCGCACCTCGAGGCGATCGGGACGCAACGAACGCGCCGCGCCATCGATGTCGTGCAATGTGATGCTTCCGTCTGGGTTGACCCGCGCCACGCGGCCCTGCACCCATCGTCCGGTTTCGCCGCGACGGAACCGCACGGCTTCGCCAGCTTTCAGGCCAATCTTTTCGAGCACGACTGCTTCGACCAACGACTAACCGCCAACGATGCGGGCCTGCAGCTTGCGCATGCCGGCCAACCAACGGTCGTAGTCGGCGACTTTGCGCGACCAGTAGGTGAGCACCTCGGGGTGCGGCGCAACGAGAAAAGTTTCGGCTTCGATGACGGCGAGTGCAGCCTCGGCAACTTCGGCAGGCTCAAGCACCACGCCGGCTGATCGCACCACACTGCTTGAACCGCCCACGCCTGGCTCATCGCCTTGGCGCAGCATGTTGGTGTTCACGCCTTGTGGACACAGGCAACTCACGCGCAGGCCTTGGTCGCCGTAGGTGAGGCTCATCCATTCGGCGAAGGCGACAGCGGCGTGCTTCGTAAGGCTGTAAGGCGCCGAGCCGATCTGCGACAGCAACCCGGCTGCTGAGGCGGTGGAGCAGAAGTAGCCGTGGCCACGCTCGAGCCAACCGGGCAACAGGTGCTTGGCGGCCCACCGATGAGCGTGAACGTTGATGTTGAACGCTGCGTCCCACACGTCTTCGGTGGTGCTGAGATCGGTGCCGATGCCCACGCCAGCGTTGGCCCAGAACAAGTCGATTGGTCCGAACGCAGCGACTGCATCGTTGATCAGTTGCACGTTGCCTTGTTCGCTGGACACGTCGGCGGCGACGCCAATGCTGGAACCGGCGCGGAGGGCGTTGAGCGCTTGCGAAACCTGCTGCGCGCCAGCACCATCGAGGTCGGCGACGACCACGCGCGCACCCGCAGCGTGGAACCGTTCGACGAGTGCCTTGCCGATTCCGTTTGCTGAGCCCGTTACAACAACATGCTTGCCAGAGAGATCCATTGACGAGATGGTAGGCCTCGCCATGGCGATGCGGTGTGATCGGATCGGGAGATGCGGACGAATGTCACGACCGCGAATCTGAAGCTTGAGAGATACCATGCACCGGCAGTAAGCGTTGCCGAGTTACGGTGACGTCGTAAGCAGTGAGTCAATGAAGATTGAGTCCAAACGAGGGGAGCAGCCGATGACCGATTCGAACGAGGCAGTGATTGCCGACGCCTTGGCGGTTATCGACAAAGCGCTGGCAGAAATGCTGCGTCGCGAGCTCGTGTCAACCGGCGAAGTCGCCGACCTGTTGCTCGATGTGCGCACCTTGCTCACGCATCCAGCAACCACCGCACCTGCCTGAGCCTTGTCTCGCCCACGTGTTGGGCGCTAGATAGCCAGCAGGTCTTTGAATGCGCCGACCAGACATCGGAGCAGCAACGCCGGATCAGCAACCGCTGCAGTGTCGATGTTCGCGCCCATGTCGAGGCTGCCCATGTAGCTCAACAGGGTGAGATTGAACGCCACGCCGCCAAGTGGTCCTACCGGATAGTTCTGTAACACCTGTGCGCCGCCCAGAAACAACGCCACTGGAGCGCCACGAACATTGCTTGTGGCGAAGTCGACGGTGTGAGCCTGGGTGCGAGCTAGCCGGGTGACCAATGAGGTGGGCAGGGTCGAGGCCACAGCCGCCAGAGTCTCTAGTGAAGCCGGCGCCGCACTCTCGCGGGCAACCTGCGATGCTTCGTTGATTGCAATGAATCGTTCGGCCACCGACATCGCTGCAGTGGGTACCTCGATGCGGGCGAGCGAGAACGCGTTGGCCCCTGACGATTCGCCGCGGGTGCTGATGGCCATCGAGGCGCGGAGCGTGTCGACGGGTGCCCCGAGTGCAATGTGATAGCGACTTGAGGCCTCAGCGGCCACGGTGAGAAACGCGGTATTGAGCTTTCCGCCGAGCTTGGCTGCAACTGCTCGTGTCTCGGCGTAGGGGGCTTGCAACACCTCGATCTGGCGGCGCAGCGAACGCTGAGTCCACAGTGGCGAGTGGGCCTGCTCGAGATCGCTGAGTTGGCTGATAATGCCGCGGATGGTGTCGGCGGCTGCTGTGCCGGCCTCGGGCAGCTGAGTGGGGTCGGCCAGCAAGTCGCGCACCTGACGCAACAAACCAAGCGGCATGCGCAAGCTGCCGGCCACGAGATCGCGCAGGGTTTCGCTACTGCTGGGCTGCGACTGCTCGCGGGCCGCGGCGATGTCGTCGGCGTTGTGCGGTGGGCGCTCTGGCGTGTCGGCAGCGAAGTCGAGAAATTCAAGACTCAGCTTCACGCCGCCTTCACCATCGGTGATGGTGTGATGCAGCTTTTGAATGAGCGCGCATTTGCCACCGCGCAGGCCTTCGACCAGAGTGAATTGCCAAAGCGGGCGGGTCCGGTCGAATGGGTCAGCGGTGATGATGCTGGCAAGGTCGAGCAGTTGGCGAAGGTTGCCGGGCTTGGGCAGCGCAATGTGGCGAATGTGGTACTTCAGGTCGAAGTTGGCATCGTCGACCCACATCGGTGCCGTGAGGTTGGCAGGTGCGGGTTGTACACGTTGGCGAAGACGGGGCACCACGTGGGTGGCGCGCTCCATGGTGCGCATGATGCGGTCGATGTCGGGTCGCTTGTCGAGGATGGTCACGTTGGCAAACGTGGACGACAGGTGCGGGTCTTTCTCCATCCGCCACATCAGGCCTTCGGCATCAGACATCTTGTTGTCGAAGGTGGGCGAGTCGGCCATAGCCAACGAGGCTACGCCGTTTGCGGGTCGGCGCTACCCGGCACCCAGCAGCGGTGTTGGTGCTAGCCCAAGATCTTGCGCACGACTCGCTTGGCGATTGCCCCAAGCGTGAGGCCCAGCAAGGCCCCGCCCACCACATCGCTGACGTGATGGATACGCACGTATGCGCGGCTGAGGCCCACGATGCACGCCAGACCAAACCACATCGGGGCAGTTCGGCGGCCATCCCACGCAACGAGCAGCGTGGCTGCCGTGAATGCTGATGAGGCGTGCCCGCTGGGAAAGCTGCTCGTAGAGGGTTGACGAACATCGAAGCGGTCGTCGCCGGCCACCGTTGGTCGAACCCGGCGAAAGAGGCGCTTCACGCCTTGGTTCACGATGAGGCTCTCGACTCCCAACACCGACGACAGCACCAGGGTCTGACGAGCGCGTTGCTGGTTGGTGACGCCGCGGGCGATACCGATGATGTGCCACAACACGCTGAAGTCGCCGACGTGGCTGGCAGTGGTGAACAACGCATCGGCGATGGGGTTACCGCGGAGCTTCTCGAGTTGATCGTCGGCCCATTGATCGAGGCGCGCAACCGTGGCACCGAAGTGCTGATCGGTGTTGACGGTCTGGCCTGATTCGGGTGAGCTCATCGAGCGATTCGAGTCATGAACCCGCAACGGTAGCGAGCGGTCGCTGAATTTCTGCGGCCGCTTTCGAGGGATCGCCGCCGAATGCGGGACACCAGGTCTTGAAGGTGCAGCTATTACAGAGGCCGCTGGTGCGTGGCTGGAAATCGTTCTTCAGGCACGCCTTCTCGACTGCTTTCCACACGGCGGTGGTGCGAGTGACCACGGCGCGCACCGATTGCTCGGTTGGGGCGAGCTCGATGATGTCGCCGCTCTTGAGATACATCAGGCGGATCTTTGATGGCCGACGACCAAGCACGGCGTGGCACAAGAACGAATAGAAGTGCACGCCGCTGAGCGAGCTCTGTTCGTATTTGGCACTGGGCGCCCGACCGGTCTTGTAGTCGGTGACAACGAGTTCGCCATCGGCATCGAGCTCGAGGCGATCGATGATGCCGCGTAATGTGAGCCCGCCTACTGCTGCCTCGAGGCGCAGTTCGAGGCCGATCTCGCGAACCTTGGTTGGATCTTCGATCGCGAAGTACGCATCGACCAGTGAGCTCGACTCGCCGAAGAACACACGAGACTGCGCCTCGGTGAGGCCGAGTTCGGTGTATTCAGGGTTGGTTTGGTATTCGGCGAAGGCGGTGTCGAGCGACAGCTGTGCTGCGGCGTTGGTGCGAGCTGATGGCTCGAGCATGAACAACAGCTCGAGGGCGCGGTGCACGAGCGAACCGCGTGTGGTGTGCACGCTGGGTGGTTCGGGCAGTTTCTCGATGCTGGCAAAGCGAAAGGCCATTGGGCACGAGAGGAACGACTGCACGCGGCTTGGCGACAAGCTGTTGGGTACCGGAAACATGGGTTGATCGTAGAGCAGGCCTGCGACAAGGTTGGTCAGGCGGGGAACGACGCAATGATCTCGGCGATTTGGGCCGGTGCCTGCATTGGCCCGAAGTGCCCCAGGTTGTCGAGCTCGATGTAGCGAGCCGATGGAATCTGCTCGGCAAGGGCGCGCATACGCGACGAAGGTTGCATGGGCTGCGGTAGCCCGCAGACGACCCACACCGGAATGCGCAGTTCGCCAAGGCGAGCCCATGTCTTGTGGTTGCCGCCTGCTTCGTAGTTGCGAGCCTCGGACTCGGGCGCGCACTTGAGGTGCACATGGCCGTCGGGGCCCTCGGCGAATCCGCCGCGTACATAGGCCTCAAGACTCTCCGGGTCGAACACGTTGAGCGGGGGCTTGGCGCTGTAGTTGGCAATCGCTGCATCGAAAGATTCGAATGTGCTGCGACGTTTGCGTGCCCCAGCAGCCAAGAAGTTGCCGCCGCTTTGGTCGGCCGCGCCACCGTTACCGGGGATGCTCACCTCGGGCGGCATCACGATTGGTTCGTACACGATGAGCCCGCGGAAGAGTTGCGGCTGGGCGAGCGCTGCCATCAGCATTGCGGCTCCACCCATGCTGTGGCCCACGCCCAGCACCGGTCCGTTGTTCTGCAGCGTTGCTGCTATCGCTGCGGCATCGGCACCGTGCGTTTGCCAATCGACGATCCACTCGGGATCGACCGGAGTGTTGCCGTGGCCGCGAGCGTCGTAGGCGATGTTGTGGTGATTGCTGAGCCGGTTGGCGATGGGCTGCCAGCACATTGCGTGAAACCCAGTTGCGTGCGAGTACAGCGTGGTGGGACCGGTGCCGCCGAGGTCGTACACGGCGTTGATTGGTGTTGGCACGAGTGAACTAGTTCTTGGCTTCGACAGATTTGCGGCGTCGACGACGCCACCAGATGCTGAAGAGTCGGTCGGCGACGGCGCCGAGGATGATGGTCATCAGGATCAGCCAACGCAT
>Ga0194063_10000566_pt1 | contig 26610 bp, 30 predicted proteins | sample SepL3720m_MetaG_FD_155459 | JGI IMG/M metagenome (GOLD analysis project Ga0194063, IMG submission 155459) | Anoxic zone freshwater microbial communities from boreal shield lake in IISD Experimental Lakes Area, Ontario, Canada - Sep2016-L373-20m | ecosystem: Environmental > Aquatic > Freshwater...
AGCCCCGTAAGCGTCTTAATTACCAAACCCCTGCTCAAGTCTTTGCTACTCATTTCCCCTGTTCAATTCGAATTGAAACTCCTCCTCATTTTAATTCACTCTGTTGCACTTCGAATTAAAATCTAGGTTTTAGAGGAACTCATAAAAATTCGAGGCGAAAAACCAGAAAATATCCGCGTTGCTATCCAAGGTTTTGGGAATGCCGGTCAACACGCGGCAACCATTCTCCACTCATTGGGATACAAAATTGTCGGAATTTCTGATTCTCACGGAGCGCTGTATGCGCCCAACGGTTTAGATCCGCAACAAGTGGCTCTGCAAAAACGCGAAAAAGGAAATCTCCACCATATTTACTGCGAAGGAAGTGTATGCGACGCAAAACGACTGATGGCAGATGGAGTACAAATTATGACGAATGAGGAACTGTTAGAATGTGAGTGTGAGGTCCTTATTCCCGCTGCATTAGATCGTCAAATTCATGAAGGAAATGCAGGAAAAATAAAAGCAAAAATCATTTTAGAACTCGCCAATGGTCCCACCACACCGGAAGCCGACACCATTTTGGAAGAACGGGGAATTGTTGTTTTGCCGGATGTCTTGGCGAATGCCGGAGGAGTAACGGTTTCTTATTTTGAGTGGGTGCAAAACCTTGCCAATTATTACTGGACGGAAGAAGAAGTTCGAGATCGCCTGAAAAAAATTATGCTCAGCGCGTTCCATGGCATTTTAGAGTTTGCCCAGGCACACCAAATTTCATACCGAAAAGCAGCCTTTGTATTGGCAGTAAAACGAATTTTGGAAGCATTACAATTACGGGGACGAATCTCCTCGTAAAGGGATGTTTCGAAAACGGCGAAGAGCATATGACAAGCCCTTTATTGGAGTCCTTCCGCGTACCTTTTAAAATTCTCCAATATGGCTTGCCATCCTGCTTGCTGTTGCTCCAATGAGTGTACCGGTTCGGTATCAAATATTTCAGTAATGGTCGTACTATCCTTATTCTCTGTAAAAATAACCTCCACTGTTCGCCCTTCATGAACAGTATAGGAAATCTTCTCCCCCTCCCTTATTTCTGTGTATTCTCCCTCTGGAATAATATAGGAAATTTTTTTGGGATGGAGCAATTCTGTATAAACCCCCTCAAAATTAAAACTCACATTTCCGTCCCGAGAAGCCATAGTATAAGAAAATTTCCCTCCTTCACGAAGATCATTTACGGCTTTGGGGCAATGCCAATCATCAGATGCAGCATTCCATTGCTCTATATGCTGAGGGTTTGTAAATATTTCCCAAACAGTGGAAATGGGAAGCTTTACAGGAGTAGAGACGGTCAGAAGAACAGATGACATACAAAAAAGTAAAATTACTTCGCACTACAGTTTATCATCCAATGAATTCCATACTGATCGGTAAATGAACCATAATAGTCGCCCCAAAACATATCTTGCATGGGCATTTCTACTACACCATTTGCAGAAAGCGCGGTAAAAAGCCTGTCCGATTCTGCCCGAGTATCAGGATGGAGGGAAATATGCACATTATTTCCTGCGTTTACGGTAAATCCCATAGACTCTGGAGCATCTGTTCCGTGTAAAAGGTGCCCTCCTAAAATAGGGAGGGTGATATGCAGTACGAGGTTTTTATCAGTATCAGAAAGCGTCGGCATCCCTTCGTGTGACGGAATATCAACAAACCGATGAATGCCATCTAAAAATTCTCCCCCAAAAACAGACTTATAAAAGGTAAATGCTTCCTCTGTATTATTTGCAAAGTTAAGGTATGTAGAAACAGTCGCCATAAAAAAGGAAAAAGTAGCTTTATAATACGCTTCCTACATTATTTTTCAAGATGAAGATTTAACGCTGAAGAGTTCAAGCAGAGCCCAAAAAACATAAATTTATAACATCCGAAAAAAAATTGACATAAAATGACAGAGTATTTGTGTTGGAGCGCTTTTGCAAAGGGCTCCTTATTTTTGGTTTGTGAATTTCTAGAGATACCAAACAAAACAAGCAGCTTACAAACCTAAAAATATACAAAATTTGACATTTTTTGCCATAAAAAGATATAATTTTGTTAAATTTCGTCATTTTTTATTTTTTTATGGCATCACAAATTCGTATTACAAAAACTCAAGAATTTTCCGAAGTCCTTGCGTTTTTACAAGAGTATTACAAAGGAATGACTGAAAACGAGATTATCAAACAAGCCGTTATACAAGACTATCGAACAAAATCTCCTTTTGAAATATTTCCAGCGGAAAAAGTGTCTCCTGCCCTTCAAAAAGAGATTCATGAAGCCCTGGAAGAAGTAAAAAGAGGGGAAGTTTCTGGTCCTTTTGAATCGGCAGATGATTTTATTCTTTCTCTGAAAAAATAATGAAAATTACTCGTACTAAAAAATTTGAAAAAGCGTATGCAAAGCTTTCTGAAAAGAAGAAAAAGGCGGTAGATGCCGCTATTTCGATTTTTTATGAAAATCCTCAAAACATTACCCTTAAAAATCATCGACTCCATGGAGAAAAAGAGGGCTTAAGAGCTATTTCTGCTGGTGGAGACCTCCGAATTATTTTTTTAGAAAAAGATGGGTACATAGAGGTCCTTATGCTCCATGTTGGAACGCATAACCAAGTGTACGATTAACCTGTAGAGACGCCCCGCTGGGGCGTCTCATTATTTGTGTTGGAGCGCTTTTGCAAAGGGCTCCTTATTTTTGGCTTAATGGAAAATTTTGTGGGCTAAGAAGTTAAAATTTCGTGTAGAATAAAGGCAGAATCTAACCAAAATTCTGTATGACAAAAAAAATGTCCTCGCTGTAAAAGTATAAAGACAAAGAAAAATGGCATCAGAGAAAGGAAGTAGCAATACAAATGTCAAGAATGCAATGCTCGATGGGGAGGGAAGAAAACAAAGAGTAAAACAGAGGTCAAAAAATTGTATCACGAATATGCACGAGGTCGTCAGACACTCGCTTTTTTAGAGCAGAAAACAGGTAAAACAAAAAGGACATTACAAAAGCATTTCAACCAGCTTTCTCCGTATACAGGAGAGATTTTTGTTCCTCTAGAGCCTGTTGCATTACTGATGGATGCAACCTTCTTTTCCAGGAGAGACGGTCTTTTAATTGCTCGAAAACATGGAAAAAATCTTCTGTGGCAAAGGATTGAAACAGAAAGTGTCTCTGAATACGAAAAACTTCTCAACAATCTGCAAAACGCAGGTGTTCAATTTTCTTCATTTACAATTGACGGACGAACCGGAGTTTTACGATTTCTTCTGAGAAAATATCAAGGAATTCCCGTACAGCTCTGCCAATTCCATCAAGTCCAAATCATGACTCGATACCTGACAAAAAGACCAAAAACCGATGCAGGAAAGACACTCCGCGCACTTACTTTAACACTTCCCTCCTCATCAGGAGTAGATTTTACCGCTCGACTGGAGAAATGGTATGAACAATCAAAGAGTTTTCTCGACGAAAAAACGCTTTCCAATGACAAAAAACGAGGCTGGCATTACACACATCGTCGGATACGAAGTGCAGTTCGTTCTTTAAGAAGGAATTTACCCTATCTCTTCACCTTTGAAGGCTTTCCTGATCGGAATATTCCAAAAACAACGAACTCCTGCGATGGCTTTTTCTCCCATTTAAAAAGCTGGCTTAATGTCCATCGCGGACTGCGAGATGATAGAAAGTGGAAAATGCTTCATTATCTTCTTGAAAACAACTAATCCCAGCCCACAAAATTTTCCATTAACCCAAATACTCTCTATCCGCTCTGCTATACCACTATGCTTTATTGTTTGGTTCCCTTTTCCGGAAAAAACTTTAAATGTTTCTGAGTCCCAAAATGTTTCCATAACTCTTAAGCTTATTCGTTCGCTATTCAGTAGTGAATACAGCAGAAGCTTGAATAAAAGCCCTCCTCTCAGCTTTTTTACTTGCTTATCTACTCCCACCTCGTCTCCTATCTTTTCCAAAACCTCCTCTGGTATATTTCTTAGCAGTTCTGGGCAACTTATTCCTTTCTTCATAACATTTGTGAAATTTTTCTTTCACAATATCCCCTATTTACGCCATTATTTCAACGTTTTGGACAGCTCTGACTACAAGTTTGAACCAACGCAAGTATCTTTATTTTTTTGCATTTTTTTTGTAGCGCTACCATATAGCCAAATGATGAAATCTAGTAATTTTGTGTCGTTAATAACACTGCTACTATTAAGCATGGAACGAATTTCTTCCAAATATTTTTTTGTTTCATCCAAAGACAATAGATTATTGAATTTAGTAATTAATTCATTATAAATCTCTTGTCTCATGGCAATTCTATTTTGTATAGGTAGTTTTGGATCATTCAGGGGTTTAAGCTGAAAAAAATTACCGATATGAACATCATAAATTGGTAAGTCATTATTTATTGTGTGTAATGCTTTTGTTGCGAAGGAAAACTGTATGCTGTTATGTCCCCGAATGGTTAGTATGCCATCCATCTTTGTTAAAAAATCGGTTAATGTATTTTGATTACCAAAATCTCTCGTATTTAATAATTTGAAATATTTCTTAAAGTATTCATCTGTTAAACCAGCTGCTCTCATCACATAGAAAGTTTTGTATGTACTTTCAAAATCAATATCATTTTCTATATTGCAACCTTGGCTAAATTTTTTTTTTAGAAAAATATAGTTCTCAACGCCTTTTATTCTTCCTTTTTCATTGAATTCAGTAAAAATTTGATCTGAATTATCTTTTAGTTTTTGAATCAGTTGTTCTGATTCAGAATTTAATATATTCATACTATTTTTTTATAAAAAAGATTTGTTGCATGATAATAATCAAAAAGGGCGCGCCGGTGGCGCGCCCTTAAAAAGCCATCCCTATTTCTCTTCCACCACCTCCGCATCCTCCGGCTCGTCTTTCTTCTCCTCCGCACCTTTTTCTGCCTCCGCCTCTTTTGCGGCTTTTTCATACAGTTCCGCTCCGGCTTTTTGGAGGATTTTCATTAAATCATCATGCGCTTTTTTGTAATCTTCGGCACTGGCGTCTTCTTTTTCCAGCTCTTTTTTCGCTTCTTCTAGGGCTTTTTTTACCTCTTCTACTACTGCGCTGGAAAGTTTCTCGCTGTCCTCGTCTACCATCTTTTGCCCCTGGAAAATTGCCGCGTCCAAATGGTTTTTGCTCTCTATCTTCGCTTTCTTCTTTTTATCTTCCTCGGCATTTTCTTCTGCGTCCCGTCGCATTTTCTCAATTTCTTCCTCGCTCATTCCGGATGACCCTTGAATGGTAATGTGCTGTTCTTTTCCGGTTCCCTTGTCTTTTGCCTTCACATGCAAAATTCCGTTCGCATCAATATCAAACGACACCTCAATTTGCGGTACTCCACGCGGTGCAGGTGGAATTCCATCCAATACAAATCGTCCAAGAGATTTATTATCCGCCGCCATTTCACGGTCTCCTTGTACGACATGCACTTCTACGCTCGGTTGGCTATCTGCCGCGGTAGAAAATACTTGCGATTTTGAGGTTGGAATGGTGGTATTCCGCTCAATAAGCTTGGTGGCAATACCTCCCATCGTCTCAATCCCCAGGGATAAAGGCGTCACATCCAAAAGCACCACGTCTTTTACATCTCCCCGTAAAACTCCTCCCTGAATTGCTGCTCCAATGGCAACCACTTCATCGGGGTTTACCCCTTTATGCGGCTCTTTCCCAAAGAAATCTTTTACCGCTGTTACTACCGCTGGCATACGCGTCATTCCTCCCACCAAAATCACTTCATCAATATCTTTTGCTTCCATCTTGGCGTCTTTTAATGCCTTTTTGCAGGGCTCAATAGACTTTTTAATAAGATTGCCTACCAGAGATTCTAATTTTGCTCGGGAAAGTTTTACCACCAAATGCTTTGGTCCGTTTTGGTCTGCGGTGAGGAATGGGAGATTCACCTCCGTTTCCATGGCAGAAGAAAGCTCTATCTTTGCTTTTTCTGCGGCTTCTTTAATCCGTTGCAGCGCCATTTGGTCTTTACTAATATCCATCCCTTCGTTCTTTTTAAATTCCTCCAAGAGGAAGTCAATGAGGACTTCGTCAAAGTTATCTCCTCCCAAATGCGTGTCTCCGTTGGTAGAAATAACCTCAAATACTCCATCTCCCAGCTCCAAAATAGAAACATCAAAAGTTCCTCCTCCCAGGTCGTACACCACCACCTTTTGGTTCTTATTTTTCTTGTCGAGTCCGTATGCCAATGCTGCCGCGGTGGGCTCGTTAATAATTCGTTTCACATCCAGTCCCGCAATTTTTCCGGCGTCTTTAGTGGCTTGGCGTTGAGAATCATTGAAGTATGCAGGGACAGTAATAACGGCTTCGGTAACGCTCTCTCCTAAAAATGCCTCGGCATCGGCTTTCAGTTTTTGGAGGACAATGGCGGAAATTTCTGCGGGTTGTACCAGCTTATCCTCAAACTCAATCATCGCGGCTCCGTTTTTTCCGGCTTTTACCGCAAATGGCATTCGACTCGCTTCTTCTTTTACTTCGTCTAGCGTGTGCCCAATAAAACGCTTTGCGGAGAAAATGGTATTTTTGGGGTTGGTAACGCCTTGCCGTTTGGCAGGAACTCCTACCAGTCGCTCACCGTTTTTACTGGCAACAATAGAAGGAGTGGTTCGCGCCCCTTCTGAGTTGGTAATAACTACGGCTTCTCCTCCTTCCATAACCGAAACACACGAGTTGGTGGTTCCCAGGTCTATTCCTATAATTTTTGACATAAAAAAGGGGTAAAAGATTGCGGCGTAAACCCCGCGGGTCTGTGACGCGGGTGACCCGCGGGGTTGAACATTCACAGGGAAATTAGCACTCTTTATTATAGAGTGCTAAAAAAAAGTGGTCAAGAAAATTTTTGTGCGTTTATGTCTCACTTTATGGCATTATGTGCGAGATGAACAAATAATAAGTTTTCCCTATGATCCCTGCCTCATTCCAATCTCTTATTGCGGACTACCAATCTCTCGAAAATCCTCGGGAAAAATTTCAGTTTCTGCTGGAACTTTCGGAAGAACTTCCTGAAATAGATTCTGCAAAAAAAACGCCAGAATGTGCCGTAAAAGGCTGTGCTTCCAATGCGTGGGTAGCGGTAAACCGGGATACAGAAGGAAAAATACATATTTCAGGTGCAGCAGAAGCACAAATTTCAAAAGGAATGCTCGCGTTTTTTTCCCTCGGGCTTTCGGGTTGTACTCCGCAAGAAGTCCTGCTTATTACGGATGAAGAATTGGAAAATACGGGAGTCATTACTTCGCTTTCTCCGTCTCGCGCAAATGGGGCGCTTTCTACCTGGAAAAAAATACACCATACAGCGCTCTCTTTTTATGGGCAAAAGTAATTTCAGCCCCCCACTAATACCCTTGTCGCCCTTCCATTGCTCTGGAAAGCGTATTTTCATCCGCATACTGTATTTCACTTCCCAAAGGAATCCCCCGGGCAATACGAGAAATATGTTTGGTGGGAAACAATCCCGAAACTTTTTGAAAGAGATAATTTGCAGTTGCCTCTCCTTCAAGCGTGGAAGGGAGCGCGAGAATAATCTCTGTGACTTCATGATACTTTTCCTCTCGAAGCCTTTCTAAAAGCGGTGTAATACGGATATTATCCGGACCAATACCATTCATAGGCGATAAAACCCCACCCAACACAAAATATCGTCCTCGAAAAGCATTCGTTTTTTCAATCGCCAAAATGTCTAAAGAATTCTCCACAATACAAATCATTTCACGGTCCCTTTTTGGACTTTCGCAAATAAAACACTCGTCCCCATCTGCAAAATGAAAACAAGTTTTACAGTAATGCACACTGTTCGCAAGGCGCAGGAGCGCATTTCCAAATTGTTCTTGAAAATACGGAGAAGATTGCAGGAGGTACAATACATGACGCGTAGCACTTTTGGGGCCAATCCCTGGAAGCCGAGAAAAATGATCCACCAGATCTTGAATACCTTTGGGAAGAGAGGAAGTCATGTTTTTTTGAAAAGAAAATTGCTACGATAGTATCAACTTTCTGTAATCCCCTCAAGCATGGCATTTTCTTCTGAAATTCTTTCTTTTTGCCACACCCTTTTAAAAACCAGTACATTTGAAGACTATTGCTATAACGGGCTTCAAGTAGCAGGAAAACCAAAAGTTTCTCGTATTGCACTAGGAGTTTCAGCATCCAAAGCCTTTTTAGAAGAATCTGCTAACTGGAATGCAGATTTATGCCTCGTACACCATGGTCTTATTTTTGGAAAAATAGACCGTATTACCGATATTCTCGCGGGAAGACTGGAAATTCTCCTGAAAAACCACATGGGGCTCGCGGGGTTTCATCTCCCTTTAGATGCGCATGAAACCGTGGGCAACAACATTGCCATTGCAGAACTCTTGGAACTGGAAAATATTAAAAAATGCGATATCGGATGGTCGGGAGAGCTCCCACAAAAAATGGACTTTATGGATTTTGTGCGTCTTGTAGAAGAATCATTGGGAACCAAAGCATCTTTTGCAGAGAATTTTGGAACGCCTCAGGTAAATCGCATTGCCATTATTTCCGGCGGTGCATCAGATTATTCACGATATGCCATAGAGAATGAGGCAGACACCTTTGTTTTTGGAGAACTAAAAGAATCGGCGTACCACGAACTTAAAGAACGAGGGATCAATTTTATTGCTGCCGGACATTTTGCCACTGAAAGACTTGGGATTCAGAGGCTTGGTGCAGCGATTCATCAAAAATTTCCTGAAGTGGAAATAAAGTTTTTTGATGAAGAAGTAGAGATTTAAAAATGGTTTTTAAATTTTCTCTCTATCTTTTTGCCCGCCATTCCAAAAATGCCTGATGAAAATCGTCGAGTTCTCCATCCAAAACGAGGTCTGGATTGGTATGCTCGTAGTTGGTTCTGGTATCTTTTACGAGTTTGTACGGATGAAGAACATAATTACGAATTTGTGTTCCCCAAGCCGCTTCGGTGTAATCCCCTCTTACCACTGCCGCTTTTTCCGCCTCTTCTTCCTTCATTTTTAATGCTAGGCGAGATTTCAAAACTTGAAGGGCTTTTTCTCGGTTTTGGTGTTGAGACCGTTGATTTTGGCAAACCACCACAATATTTGTGGGAATATGCACCATCCGTACGGCAGAATCAGTTTTATTGACATGTTGTCCTCCTGCTCCACTGGCACGAAAAGTATCCACACGAATTTCATTTTCTGGAATATCAATATTTGCCGTATCTATTTCCTCTAATTCCGGCGTTACCATAACCCCTGCAAAAGAAGTCTGCCGGAGACTTTTAGCATTAAAAGGTGATTGCCGCACCAAACGATGAGTCCCCTTTTCGGCAGAGAGTAGCCCAAAGGCGTTTTCTCCAATAATTTCTATGAGACAGCTTTTTATACCCGCTTCTACACCATCTGATTTCTCTAAGATTTCCGCTTTCCAACCTTTTCGTTCACAAAACCGGAGATACATCCGCAAAAGCATCTCCGCAAAATCTTGGGCTTCGGTTCCTCCCGCACCAGCAGTAATTTCTAAAACCGCATTCCGACTGTCAAAATCTCCCGAGAGGAGAATATCTTTTTCCGCTTCTTTAAAACGCGTATAAAGAATTTGGTATTCCAATTCTATCTCTTTTTGTTCAGCAGAATCCTCTTCTAAAATATCCAGCATTTCTGCTAAACCTTCAGAATCATTATCCAAAGAAATCCACTTTTCTTGTTTTTTTTGAAGAGACGAGAGGCGTTGAGAAATTTTACTCGCCTCTTGCGGGTCATCCCAAAAATTAGAGCTTTCCGTTTTTGGCTTTAAATGTGCTATTTCCTCCTGAATTTCTGGAAGTTTCGCACATTCTTTTGCCCGTACAATATCGGAACGGAGCAGGGTAATAGCATCAAAAAGTTCACTATAGAGCATGAAAACGAAAAAGACTGGGGGATTTTATACGGAGGCAAACCAAAAAGGCAAATGCGTGGATACTCATTTTTATCCTAAAATGGCTTCTAAAGGGTTCATATTTGCCGCTCTGCGAGCCGGGAAAAAAGTAGAAAGAAAAGTAATTCCACCCATAATAGCAAAGAGAAAAAGAGGAATACTCCACGAAAAGAGAAAGAGTGAATCCGGAAGAAAGGAAAGATGAGGAAGCGCATTCATCACCATGGTATTCACCTTCCAACTCGCCAAATACCCGAATGTAATGCCCACTATCAGAGCACTCAAAGAAAGAAGTAATCCTTGGCTCAGAAAAATAAGAGCGATACTTCTTTTGGAAGTTCCCAAAGACCTCAAAATCCCAATAGTTTTTTGATGTTCTAAAACAGACAACGAAAGCGTTGAAAAAAGAAAAAGGGCAGAAAGGATGAGAAGAAGGGATGAGGAAAAAAGAAGAATCCCCTGAAGAACGAGAAGCGAAAACGAAAGCTCATCGGATTTTTCTGGATTGGATACCACTAAAAGTCCCATTTCTTTCAGTTTTTCTTGCACCGCAAAACGATTACTGGGATCTACAAGATGCACAAAAAGTCGAGAATATTCCAGAGGCGTCGTTTCTATTCCTTCCAACTCATGATTAATGTTTATCGCGGTAGAAAGCGGAATTGCCATCCCCAAAAGTGGAGCGTCGGGGGAAAGTCCTACCACTTCTATTTTCCGGGTAATTGTTTTTTTCTTGGAAATAAGAGGAAAAAACGAAGATTTGCCAAAAGTCACCTCTCCTGTTTTCCCCACCACTGATTGGGGATCAAATCCCGAAAACCCCGGAATGGATTCGGAAAAGGAATTGAGAAAATCCAGCGCAAAGGGGGATAAAAAAATGGGAAGGGGAGAATTGGGATCATCTAAAAATTGTTTTCCCGCAGGAATATTTTTTTCAAAAAACGAAGCATCAATGCCCTTTAAAAAGAAAAAATCAATGGGAAACGGAATAATACTCGCTTGCGCTGTAGCCGGAACCACCACGGGATACTCTCGAGAAACCTTTGCTACTCCAGGAATTGTTTCTATTTTTTGTAACAGTTCTTCATCTAATTTTTTTTGAAAGAGATGGATTTTTTGCGGTACAGCTTGGACTTTTATGGTATCGGTTCCTTGAAAGGTTTGCGCCATAACGCTCGTTTTAATGCCTTCCGACAGGGAAAGAAAAAAAAACAGAGAACAAGAGCTGGCGATAAGCCCTAAAAACACCAAACTGTATTGGAGTTTTTTTTGAGAGAGAAGCCGAATGGAGAACCGAAAAGCGTCAAGAATATACATGGTTTTTACCCTCTAAGATTTACCCAAAAACTCTCTTCTGGAAAAATTTCTCGTTTCTCTGAAACACCAGAAATGAGCACTTCAAAAATATCATGAATATTTGCAGGACTGGTTTCCCGAGACCCGAGTCCATATACAAAGGGGAATATTCGGGGTCGAGATTCCAAGTCATACAGCGCAGATCGCACCTCCATAAATAGTGGTCCTCCTTCTGCGCCTACTGGTGAAGTTCTGTCCATTACCGCTACGCCTTTTTTCCCGTCTAAACACTCTCGTACAAATGCTCCTGGAAACGGACGAAATGTCCGAAGGCGTAAAGCTCCCACTTTTTCTCCTTTTTCTCTTCTTTCATCTATCACTTTTTTTACCGCCCCAAAAGTAGAGCCTAAAACCACTACGGCATATTCGGCATCTTCCAGTTCATACATTTCCCCAAAAGACGAATAATCTCGTCCAAAAGCTTTTCCAAATTCTTCTCCCACCGCGGGAATAACGGCAAACGCATTTAAAATTCCTTCCAACTGGCTTCGGCGCGCCTCATGGTAAAAATCAGGACGCGTTGCTCCTCCGTATGAAACCGGATTTTCTATATCTAACAGCGGATTTTTAAGAATGGGTTTTCCAATAAATTTTTGAACTGCCTCATCATCCTCAATGGTCACTTTTTGGTGGGTGTGCGTTACCTGAAAAGCATCCATACAAATCATAATCGGCGTTCTCACCGATTCATCTTCCGCAATGCGAAACGCCTGAAAAAGAAGGTCATACATTTCTTGTGCATCTTTGGCATGAAGTTGCAAAAACCCCGTATCCCTTTCTGCCATACAATCCGAATGGTCACAGTGAATGGAAAGAGGAGCCCCTAAAGCGCGATTTCCATTAATGAGCACAATAGGAAGGCGCATCCCTGAGGCATTAAAAAGCGCTTCGTGCATAAATGCCAAACCTTGGGATGCTGTTGCCGTCATCACTCGTCCCCCTGCTGCGCAAGCCCCAATACAGGCAGACATCGCCGCGTGTTCGCTTTCTACTGTTACAAATTCTGTTTCCACCGCACCATTATTCACCATCACCGAAAACGCCTCCATAATGTACGAAGTAGGCGTAATGGGATATGCGGCTACTACATCGGGATTTATTTGACGCATGGCTTCTGCAGCGGCATGGTTCCCATCTAAAACTTTTACGATCGGCATAAAAAAAAAGAAAAACTGTCGTAAATGTACGATACGCGAGAGAAATATTCAATGCTCAGGAATTTTTCCTCATTTCTCTCGTAAAAAGTGTATAGTTTTTCCAGAATGAATGGGATCTTTAGGAAACCACTCCATTCTTTTTTCCCATTTTAATGAGCTTTCCTACTTCCCTTTTGCTGGACTGGTATTCCACGGAAAAACGAGACCTTCCCTGGAGAAAAACATACGATCCGTATAAAATATGGGTTTCAGAAATTTTTTTGCAACAGACTCAAGTTTCTCGTGTTATCGTCTACTATGAGCGATTTTTAGAACGATTTCCTACCCTTCTCTCACTTTCAAAATCCTCATGGGAAGAATTTTTGCCCTATTTTCAGGGGATGGGATTTTATTCCCGTGGACGCAATATGCTCAAAGCCGCTCAGTATATCGCTGAAAAATACTCCGGTACATTTCCAAATGATTTACAAGAACTCCAAAATATCCCCGGAATTGGAAAATATACCGCTGCCGCTATTGCCAGCTTTGCTTACCATCAAAGCGTTCCTGCAGTAGACACCAATTTCATCCGTGTCTTTAGCCGATTTTTTGGAATTTCCACTAAAGAGGTCCAAAAAAAGGGAGAAGAAGTCTATGCGGAGGGCAACGGAAATGCCCTCAATCATGCCGTTATGGATTTGGGCTCTTCTCTTTGTACGGCGAAAAAAGTGGATTGTGTCCATTGCCCACTCAAAAACCAATGCCATTTTTTTCAAACCCAACAAGAAATTCCGCTTCGCCTGCCTTCTCGTCCTCGTCGTATCTTAGAGGAAGAAAGAGCGCTATTAGTGTTACACCGAGACAAAGAATATGTATTCCAGAAAAATAATGGAGAGGAAATACTATCGCTCCCCTCTTTTTTGCGCCCCAAAGGCAAAGATATTCGGCATTTATTGCAAGAAAAAGCACTCCAAAAATGGAATATCCATATTTCCGTTCGTCCCCCATTTTTTACAGTAGATATGGCGGTTGAAAAAGGATTACTCCGAATTTCCTTTTCCCGTGCGCAAATTTTGCAAGGAGAAAAGCCAAAAGGCGAGAATTTTATTTGGATACCACCTGAAAAACTGGAGGAAAATTTTTACGATGAATACACGCAAAAAATTATCGAAAAACTAAAAAATATGAAAATGCCGAAATAAAATTTACCCCCCAAACGCCTGTTCCATTTTTAAAAGCCGTTCCCAGTTGTCGTCTACTTCTTTTTGAAAATCTTCTACCAGCTGTGCACTTTCTGGCTTTAAAAGGTGCTTAAATCTCCCTTGATCTTTAAGCCATTCCGTTACCGGTTGTTTCTCTTTTGGCTTGTAATTGATTTTCCATTTTCCATTGTCTACCTCGTACAGTGGCCAAAAACAGGTGTCCACCGCGCGCTGGGAAATGGTCATTCCCATTTGCGGGTCGGTTTTCCAGTTGGTGGGACAGGCTGATAAACAATTAATAAACGCGGGCCCCTTTACCTCAAACGCTCGATGCGCCTTTTTCATGAGATCGGCAAAATTGGACGGAGATGCCTGCGCAATATACGGAATATGATGCGCCGCAATAATTTCGGTTAACAGTTTTCGATTTTGCTTTTTTCCGTGAATTTCTGTCCCCGCTGGAGAAGTGGTAGTGTGGGTATGAATGGGCGTTGCCCCAGACCGTTGGTATCCCGTGTTCATGTAGCCCTCATTATCAAAACAGATATACACAAAATCGTGTCCGCGCTCCAAAGCGCCCGAAAGCCACTGAAGACCGATATCATAAGTTGCGCCATCTCCGCCAATCGCTAAAAATTTTATGCGTTTTTGCTCTTCATTCAGCTCTCCTTTTCTCAGTTTCGCAGTGTGCATGGCTTCTACTCCGGAAATAACAGCGGCAGCATTTTGAAAAAGAGAATGAATCCAAGGCGTTTTAAAGGAAGTGTACGGATACGCGCCAAAGCAAATTTCACTGCATCCCGTTGCGTTGGCAGTAATAATCGGATTATCAATGGTCGTAAGCGCTTGTTTTAAAATAACAGAGATTCCGCAGCCAGGGCAAAGCCGGTGTCCACTAGAAAGTGGCTGACGATTTTGCGAAACAGCTTTAATATTGGGAATAAATCGTTTTGGAGCGGGAGGAGGAGTAACGGAAGTCATAAAATGAAAAAATACAAAAGCAGTGTAGCAAGGAAAATTAAGAATTAAGAATTAAAAATTTAAAATATCTTAATTCTCAATTTTCTTCAACCGTTCCCCTACCTCATGCGCTTTGCACCATTCTTCTACACTTTTGGGTACTAGTCCTGAAATATTTTCATTTTTTTTGAGTTTTTCACGAACCAGTGTGGCAGAAACAGGCTTTTGAATCATCAGTTTTTGAAAAGAAACCCCAGGAATATTTGCTTTTTCCCATAAAGATTCCACAATGGAAGATCCGGAAAAAACAGTAGAAAATGGTGGACAAAGTTGCACTACATGGTGGGGCCACAGCGCATAGTGGTGAATATTGCGGATCGGAAGAATGGCATATTGCCATGATGAATATCCCAATTCTTGCAGGGCATTTTCCAATATTTCAAATCTTTCCCCGGCTGTAAGAGGATTTTCTGGTATAAAATTTTCTTCCGCACTCCCAATTCCTATTACAATTCTCTCCACACCCGTTTTAAAAATCTGACCAATAGCATCCGCATGGCCATTATGAAACGGTTGAAATCGTCCGATATAGAGGGCTGTAGTCATTTTTCTCTCAAAAAGTAAAAGAAGTGTAGCACAAAAAAATCCATTGTGCTTTTGAAAATATTTTGTAAAATTCTATGGCGTCTCGTTTTCTTTCGAGAATGCACTTAAAAATTTGGCACGGAGAGATGGCTGAGCGGTCGAAAGCGGCGGTCTTGAAAACCGTTAGAGGGCAACTTCTCTAGGGTTCGAATCCCTATCTCTCCGCCACATTTTTACAAGCAGCATAGGGATGTAGCTCAGTTGGTAGAGCACCGGTCTCCAAAACCGGTTGTCGCAGGTTCGATCCCTGTCGTCCCTGCCAGTTTTGGTGTATCTGTATCTCAGTTGATAAGGCCCCTGTCTTTCAAAACCGGTTGCCTCCGGTTGCTATCCCTGTCGTCCCTGCCAGTTTTTTGGGTATCTGTATTTTAGTGATCCCCATTCTCAATAGAAAATCCCATGCTCACCCATTGGATTTTTTTGAAATCAGCAAAAAATATGGCACATTAAAAGGGATTACCCCATAAACTCAATATTGAACTTAAAAGCTTAAGCCCCTACAAAACTCCAAAAGGGCGCAAAGTATTGATCCCTCTATAACACGGAACATTCCTAATTCCTAATTCCTAATTTTTTCTCATGCGTTTTCTCCTCCTCTCTCTCCTCTTTTTGGGAATGGACTTGGTTAGTAAATTTCATATGGAGACTCAAAATTTTGCGTTTCTTCCGGAAAACGAATTTTTTCGCCTCGAGCTCCACCATAATCCGGGAATCTCTTTTTCTCTCCCTGTTCCCCTTGCCTTACAAATAGGCATTTCTATACTCGTGTTTATTGCTGCGGGGATTTTTATATATAAAAACCCACCACAAGGAAAATGGGAAACGCTTTCTATTGCCCTTATTACCGGTGGTGCACTGGGAAATTTTATAGAAAGGGTCCTATCTGGGCAGGTAACCGACTTTATTGCGGTGTGGCATTTTCCCGTGTTTAACCTCGCAGACAGTTTTTTATTTGTGGGAGTGGTAATGCTACTCATAAACAGCTCATTTCAAAAAAAAATATCACCACCAGTTCTTTCTTAAGCACCTTTTTTCACAAAAATATTTGCAATATTTTTGTGCCAGAGTAAAATAATTTTAAAAAATTTTCAAAATTCACTTTTATGCCCACCACAAACACAGAAGATGAACATAATTTTTGCGAGGAAAATGTAACTCCAGAGATGTTTGAAGAGCTGAAAGAGTTTACTTTTGATAAGCTGCCCATATTTAAAAAAATAGTGGGAAGATACGGAAAAAAAACAGTATGCGATTACGCTGGACATTTTTTAACCGTCAAACCACACCCTCATTTACGAGAACTCTGAAAGCATACATTGCCGTTGTCAGGGAAGAAGTCCGAAACACTTTAGAGATGGAGTAGTAAATGAAGTCCAAAAAAATCGATATTATAATATATAAGCATATTATTTAGTATCAAATACCTCTCACAATATCAGACGAAGCAAACTTTCAATCCCTTTACCATGGCTATTCCCCAACCGAAAATAGAAACACCTTTCTCTGAAATAGAAAAATCTTTCCAAGAAATACAAAAAAAGGTTTTTAAAAAGAGACCCGTACTAGAGGAGGTGATATTCAGAAATGGTCAAAAAACACTTTTCGAATATGCAGAGGACTATTTAGATGTAAATCTTAATCCGCCCATTTTAAAACGACAGGTAGATTTTATCACTACTTTTAAAAGCGAAGTAAAAAGACTTTTAGGAAGTAATGTAGCCGAAGCAGCAGCAAAACAACTGGCCAAATATTATTTTGTTTCGACTGCTGACCATCATGGCCCCATATGTCATCCATTCTTTATAAACACAAATATTATGACAATGATGCCATATTTTACCCATAAAGATACTAATCTTGATTTTGTCATAGTTTTATCATGCGCAAATATTTCTCTCAATAATTCATCATTTCCCAGAGGTTTAGTTTTTAATTCTTTTCAGAATGGAAACTCAAAAATGCACAGACTATCTTTTCTCCCCAGTAATGCGCATTCTTCAACTGTATACAATTTTCGTGCATACACCTCAGAGGAAATACAAAAGGTGAAAAATGTGCTTCGAGAAAAAGTTCTTAATAAAGAGCTTAATATAAGGGAAAAGGATTTAATTACCGAAGTATTGGATAGTACATACAACACTCCAGATGCACTACAGTGTGAAAATTTTTCAGATCAAATTACCAAAACTAATTTCTCTCTTTGGAGGAATTTTTTCCCATACAATAAAGTCAAAAAACCAGATCTAATTTATATAGAACAAGAAAGTTTAGTTATGAAACTTATATGTGACCATCATCTTGATGAAGATACTACGATTAGTCGTGTTTTATTTAATAAAAAATATGATGATATTATTATTAAATATTTTGATGGGATGCATGGTGCATTTTCAGTGTCGGAAAAAATTGGTACATATCTTTTTTGGGGAGTTTCTGATGCAAAGAATTATCGTGTGCAATTATGGAAGAATGGAAATTATTTAATGTCAGATGATGAATCTACAAAAATAGAACTCACTCCCGAATCAATACGAGTAGCAATCGAAAAAAAACAAATTATACCAAGTATGATGTTAATATTTATGGTTCTGTCATTTTATTATGGTCTTAAATGCTTAGGAGGATTTAGCCAGATAAATTACCTAACTCATATGAAAAATGCCTACATAAAGATGCAGGCAGATTTAGAAGCGTATCGTAGTATAGAGGTCTGCGCACGCGCTCAAACAAAAGAACTAGGCGGAGATTTAGTAATTGCATATTTGGGAGAGAAAAAAGAAAATGGTATAGTTGTTCCCGCAACAGGGCTAGACCTTATTCTATACGGAAACGAAAATACATGGGAATATCTTATGGAAATGACAAAAGAACTAACCCTTTACGAAGCAATAAGCCCGATGATGCCAGAATTTTATAAAATTATATATCCTGAAAAAGAAAGAGACGATACTTTATGTAAAGTATCTGGTCCCGACATAGCGGAATTTTTAGAATTAAATAAAAAAATTAAATTATGTGCACACTTTCCTACTGTGGAAAATGTAAATTGAAAATTCCTACAAAATCTAGTACAATGAAGAGCAATATTTCAAAAGAAGGTTATGAACCAAGCAAAATACAGACATTTAGACACTGGATTACATAATGTTTAATCGTCAGACATATTTTTACTTTTAGATTATGGATTATCATTACACTATTATTTCCCCCGGAGGGAATACTACTGCCATACTACACAGCGAAATAGAAGATCGTTTTTTAAGAAAAAAAATTGGAAATTCCATAATGAGCATTCATAAGGAAGTTGAACAAGTGGGTTTTTTGAGTACAAATAAAAAAATACCAATTTTAACCATGGCGGGAGGAGAGTTTTGCGGAAATGCTACTCGTGCGGCTAGTTATATAATCCTTGGAGGTAAACCAGGAGAAGTATTAATGAAAGTCTCGGGAATGAATAGTTTAGTGACCGCAGGAATAATGGACAGTGGAGAAGCATATGTGACAATACCAACCGATGAATGTGCTCTAATCGAGTTACAAAATGGGGATATGTTAGTGAGGATGCAAGGGATAGCCCATGTTATTGTTGACGAAACCATTAACAATAACGCCCCAGAAGAAAGAACAGAAATGGAATACAAAAATAAGGCGTTGAATATCTTAAAACAATACCAATTAAATGATGAACCTGCTATAGGGGTTATGTTCGTTAGCCCCCTAAGTAATTATAGTTGTAGTATAGTTCCAATAGTTTATGTGAGAGATGCTGGAACATTTTTTTATGAAACTGCATGTGGAAGTGGAACTATGGCAACATACCTTAGCTTTACTAAAAAAAACTTAAAAATGAAAAGCATAGTGCAGCCTTCTGGTGCGGAATTTCATGTTGATCAAAACACTTATGGAGTTCGTATTGCTGGACCGATTTTTCCAGGGTTAGTACATAGTGCAATAACATTATAACTTGTGCTGGACGGACTCTCCCGAGTCCGTCCTTTTTTTCTGGTTTCCTCGCACTTTTATACCCTCACCCAGTAGAAGACTCTCCTTCCCCCTGAGATTTTGAATATGGTGAAGAGGAGGATTGGTCCGGTAGAATGATATGAAGTTATGACAAAATGTCAGGACTTGCAGTTTTTTTGTATCCCCACTCCTGAAAAAGGTTTTGAAGAGTATGATCATCCTGAAATGCCTGAAAATAAAGGTATTCAGGGGCAATATCTGCACCATTTTCCCATTCAATCGTATAATCTACTGAAAACTTTTTAAAATTATCTTGATCTTTTAAATCAGTAAAAAAATGATTTTTCCCATCCTCAACGATGTCTTTTAAGTCCGCTATTCCTTCCCTTCCATCATTAAAAGAAACCTGTAAACGGTAATGTGGTAACGCCTTTGCATTGGTAAGAGTAAGCATAAACCTACTTCACATAAAAATGAGCAGGCGAATGCTCATTAAAATACATAAAAATCTGAATTCCTAAAAATCGAGAAATTTCCGGCATAGAAACAAGGAAAAACCTTTATAATACTAACTCTTTTTGCATGAATACACAAATAATTTCTCTGTTGCTTTTATACATTGAACCTTGTTTTTGTACTGGAAAAACTCTCTCGAGTCCGTCCTTTTTTGCTGCCTTTCCTATACTCCTGTGGCGCTTTCGTTGTTCTAAAAAACGAAAAACAGAGATGTCTTTCACGAAAAAAAAGGTTTCTTTTTAAGAAGAGATACTGCACAATAACGGAAATTTTTCTTTCTTTTATGGATTCTAATCAACTGAGGACCGGACACAAAGTAATGGTAAACGGAGAACCCCACGAAGTGGTAGATTACACTCTTCGCCAACAGCCTCGCCTTGCTGCAAAAATGATCACCAAAATGCGAAACCTTTTAACAGGAAATACCGTCGAAAAAACATTTACCTCCGGGGAAGATGTTCCCACCGCCGATATTGAAGTCCGAAAAGCTTCTTTTCTCTACTCTTCTGGAGACGAATATTCTTTTATGGACGATCTCAACTTTGAACAATTTGAATTTGGAAACAGTATTTTAGGAGGAAAAGCAAAATTTTTAAAGGATGGAATGGAGGTCTTTATTATGTTTTGGGAAGGACGCCCCATTAGTATTCAGCTCGCGCCAACTGTTGTGTTAGAAGTTTCCGAAACAGAACCAGGAGTACGGGGGGATACCGCAACAGGAGGAACAAAAACAGCAACTTTAGAAACCGGAATTTCCGTACGAGTTCCCCTCTTTGTAAATATAGGAGACCGCATTGTAGTGAATACGGAAACAGGAGAATACAAAGAACGAGCAAAAGACTAGGAACGCATTTTTAAAAAACATCCAGATATTTCGTGGCTTCCACTTGTCCATAATAAGCAGTGTAGAGGCCCGATTCTGGTAACTCAAAAAATATGAGAAGGAGGAATCCTCTACACATCCGTCCCCGAATAGCTGAGATTGAGGGACTTATTGCAGAGAGGAAAATCGGGAATAATATTTCCTGGTGTTAATTCTCCAAAAAGTGCCCAGTTACAAAAAGACGGATCACGGATTACCACTCGATCTATTACGCCGTTTGTTACCCGCACAAAATCAAAAATTTCCCCTCTCCAGGATTCCACCGCTCCAAAAGCCTCTCCATTACTGGGATTTACCGGAACAAGAACCTCTTTTTTATGCCCTTCTAATTTTTGGAAACTTTCCAGAATAATTTTGTGAGATTCCTCTATTTCCGCAATCCTACTGAGAAATCGAGCGTTTACATCCCCATCCTTTTGCACCACTACTCGGTACTCCATATCCTCATACCCCGCATACGGCATATCTCGCCGAATATCACGATCTACACCCGATGCTCGTGCGGGAAGCCCCACCGCACCATACGCAATGGCAGCGGATTTCGTGAGTACTCCAGTGCCTTCTAATCGCTCGCACAACGAATGCGACTGAAGCGCCATATTTACGAGACTCATCATTTCTGTCACCGCTTTTTCTAAAACCTCCAAAATCCTTTCTTTTTCTGGGGTATACAAAACCCTCGTAACTCCCCCTGGAACAATAAATTCTCTCCAGAAACGATTTCCAAAGATTTCCTGAGAAAGCCTCATCATGCGTTCTTTAATGCGAAAACCGTTTGCTGCCATCACACTAAACCCAGTTCCCATTCCCGCAATATTGGAAAGATCGTGGATGTGCATGGTAATGCGCTCTAATTCGCACACAATAGTACGGAGTACTTTTGCAGCATAAGGAACAGGAGTATTGGCTATTGCCTCTACCGCTTGGCAAAACGCTAATGAGTGTGATGCCGCCATATCTCCCGAAACCCGTTCTATAAAGGGCATTGCCTGCTCTATTGTTTTTCCCTCTAAAATTTTTTCTACTCCTTTATGGGTATAAAATAGCTTTCCCTCTAAAGCAATAACCCGCTCTCCTAAAACATGAAACCGAAAATGTCCCGGTTCAATAATTCCTGCATGAATGGGTCCTACGGAAATTTCACACAATCCATCGCCTTCTACCCGTGCCATAGTCGGAACTGTTTCCATTTTTTCTGGTATCGTATCCCACAAAAAATCTTTTCGAAGCGGATGAATTGCTTCCGGAAAATTTTCGTGGAGAACCAAAGGCTGCAAATAGGGATGTCCTTCGGGAAGGATTCCAAACATATCGTGGATATACCGCTCATACCAGTGGGCAGCCATTACCGTTTTAGTGAGGGATTCATAGGAAGGATTTTCCTCAGGAATCACCGTAGAAATGTGAAGCCATTTTAGTTCATGGGGATGAGAAAGAACGGCGTGCAATCCAAATGCGTGTGTTTTTTTTCGGTCATCCGTCGCAAACAAAAGTGAGAGCCCCAATCCATACTCATGTACTAACTGCGAAATGACACGAGAAAAATTGTCTTTTTCTAATGATAAAGAGAGCAGATGCGTTCCTTTTCTCTCTGGAGTAAGCGCTAGTGCCTGTAAAATACGATCAAATGTCATGGAAGAAAAATAAAATTCTGGGCAATAGCGTGCAGCACTCCTTGTCCAACATCCGTAAAAAAAGAAGCACCGAGTAAAACTCCCAACACCAGGTGCACAACAATAACGATATGCGTCACATCAAATTTTTCTCCCGAAGAAATAGGTGGCTGTGATTCGGTATAAAATGGCTTTCGGAGAACAAAACGAACCACATGGCGCATCATACCGACAAAAACCAATATCAGAACAAAAACCACCAAGAAAGTGAGAAAAAGATGGGCAGAAAAACTCACCTGAAGAACCATTATTTCACTGAGGAAGAGGAGCGACGGAGGAGCCGCGAGGAGAAACAAAAGGGAGAGGATAAAAAGTGTTCCCGTATAAGGAAGCACGGCTATTACCTCTTGAATATGATCAGATTTGGTGGTTTTAAATTTGGATAAAATATTTCCAGCAGCAAAAAACAGCGCCGATTTGGTGAGGGCGTGCCCCGCAAGATGGAGAACCGCAGGAATAACGCCCAATGGTCCCAATCCTATCGCAAAAGCAATAAACCCCATGTGCTTAATACTGGAATACGCCAAAAGCCGTTTATAGTGTTTTTGTGTGAGAAAAGTAAAAGACGCAAACAGTACCGAAAGAAGACCAAAAACGAGAAAAAAATGAGTAGTCCATGCGCTCTGCTGGAGAACCAAATCCGTAAGCCCTTTTATTTGGAGAATAGCAAACAATGCGACATTGAGAAGTACGCCTGAAAGAAGGGCGGAAATAGGAGATGGCGTTCTACTATGCGCATCCGGAAGCCAAGAATGAAGAGGGAAAAATCCTACTTTGCTCCCAAATCCCACAAAAATAAAAACGAACGCCCAGCGCATAATATCGGGAGAAATGGTATGCGCATTGGCTTTTAATGCGGTGAGAGAAAGGGCATCTTCTGGGGAAAGTGAGCCCCCATTCATAGCGGCGTAATTAATCATTAAAATTCCGAGGAGCCCTAAACTAATACCCGTGCTGCAGAGCAGAATATATTTCCATGCCGCTTCTAAAGCGCCTTCCTTTTTATAAAACGCCACCAAAAGAGTTGTCGCCAGCGTTGTTCCTTCCAAAGTCACCCACAGCATTCCAATATTGTCGGAAAATACCGCAGCGAGCATCGCCAAAATAAACAGGGGCAACAGCGCATAATACAGGCGCACCTGGGAAAAAGAGATGAGGTTTTCGTGGTATTCGTGCCCAATATATTGGTACGAAACGAGGGTTGCAGAACAGTAAATAAAAGCAATGAGAAGGGCTAAAAACGCAGAAAATTCATTGAGGAACCAAAATCCATCCCATAGATTTTGCTGAGACAAAAGAACGGGAACTGCTAAAACAGCGGTAAACACCAGCGTCAGCACTCCTGCTCCAATGCCAAAAAAGCGCAGGGTTCGTTCGTGTTCCTTTTTCCAGGGAAAATAGGGAACCGCGGCAAAAGCAATGAGAGAAGAGAAGAGGAGAAAAGGAGTCATAATTTATTCCATTAAATCACTTAAACAGGTGGTATCCGAAGTCCCGTACAGTTCCTGAACGCTTTTGGTAAGGGTTGCCATAAGAATGGTGACAAGAATCACCACAAAAGAAATACCAATCTCTAAAATAAGTGGTGCAGAGCCAAGCGTTGCCGTAGAGAAAAGGGTAATCCCATTTTCCAGGATGAGGAATCCAATAATTTGGGACAAAATATCACGATGCGTAATCATCATGAGAAATCCCAAAAAGGTAATAATAAGGGAGAGATACACGGTATACCCGTTTTGGAAAGTCCCAAAAAATGGGATGGTATTAAAAACCCAAAAGAGTCCGGCGAGAGTGAGAACAATAACAAAATAATGCGATGCAGGGCGAAGAAAAAATTGCAAACGAGAGGCAATGCCAGATTTTTGCGCAACCGAAAAGAGTATCCCCGGAATGAGTAATCCCTTGAGAACAAAAATAACTCCGGCCGCGATATAAAAAGATTCCAATCCCCTCTCTATTCCAATAGTGAGCGTAAAAACCGCCAAAAAAACAACAGAAAAACGATACCAAGAAATAAGGGACTGGTACCGAAGTGTAGTGAGGGCAAACACGGTAGAAAAAAATATTCCGCCGGCAGAGAGAAAATGGAAAAAATCAAGATTCATAAATGCGTATTATGGATAAAGAATAGTGAGAAAAAAGCCCAACACGGCAATAAGAAATGCGAGTGAAAAATATTCTTGGAGTCGATAAAATCGCATTTTTGCCATCAGTGATTCCAGGAGTGCCAAAAAAAACATCACCACCACCAGTTTTATAATGGTGAGAAACACAATGCCAAGCGCTCCCAAAAGCGTAAACTGGACCAAAACCACGGGATACACAAAATTGGCAATGAGGAGTGAAAAAATCGTGAGTTTTACCGTTGCGGCATACTCCATCATGGCTAAATAGGGTCCCGAATATTCTAAAATATTCGCTTCGTGCACCATGGTCAGCTCTAAATGGGTAGCAGGGTTATCCACCGGATACCGCGCATTTTCCGCCAAAGCTACCAATGTCAACCCTATAAGGCTGAGAATAAGAAAGGGATGAGAAAAAATGGCACTTCCGCCCAACGAAAGCATTTCCGATATTTGAGCATTGTTACCGGCAACTGCAAAACTGGCAAATACGGTAATTATTACCACTTCACTGAGAGCCGAAACCGTCATTTCCCGAGTAGCCCCAATTCCACCAAACCCGCCCCCCGCGTCTAAAGCCCCCAAAACAAGATACAGAGATCCCATCGCCAAAACTCCGGCAACCATCATAAAATTACTGAGCGACGCAAAAATGGTAACGGTGGAAACGAGCGGAAGAACACACACGAGCAGAACAGTGGTGCCCAAAACCAGAAAAGGACTGAGGCGAAAAACAAAAGAAATAACGGGAGAAATGGTCATTTCCTTTTTTAAAAGCGTAGCAAAGCAAACATACGGCAACCAAATGGAAGCACCCACTCGTCCCTGAAAAAACGCCTTAAATTTTCTCACCAGCCCCAAAGAAAGCGGAGCAAGGAGGAGTACCAAAAAGATCTGAAAAAGAGTGAGGAGAATGGTCATAAAGCGAGTATAAGAGTAACGAGGAGCGTAATAAAAATGAGACTCAGATAAAACTGCACCACTCCGTTTTGCATACGAGAAGAGACTTGTGCGGAAATCCAAAAGAAAAACTTACGAGCCGGTGTATAAAAACAAACCTCCCAAAGAGAAGATTCTGTCATCGTGCACACATAGTGCGCAATCCAAGGGTTGCTCTCCATAATTGGCGTTTTTACAAGTGTTTTTTGTACCCAGAGAAGAGGTTTAAAAAAGAACCGCAACGGTGCGGAAAAAACGGTAGCCGTAAATTCCATACGAGAAGAATAGGGATGTCCGCAGTTCCAAGTGGCAGATTCTCGCTCTCTTTTATTTCCCCAAAAGCCCCTCAGAAAGAGAAGGAGAGCGAAAATAACACAGAGGAGACCCTCCAAAAGGATAAGCGCTTCGGAGGCATTTTTTCCTATAAAATCCGGAAGAGCGGGTTGAGAAACACTTCCCGCCCCCAATTGGAAAAAGAAGAGAACTGGAGAAGCAAAAATCCCGAAAAGAAGAGATATTGCCGCAAAAAAACCAATCGGAAAAAGAAGAAATCTATCTGGAGATTTTGCAGTTTCCAAAAAACTTGTTCGTGGTACTCCCAACATACTCATTCCAAACAGTTTTGCCATGGTGTACAGGGCAAGACCGCTTACCAAGGCAATAACAGGAATGGTGAAAAAGAAAACACCTTGAGTAAGGAGTGGAACACTTTTCAGCAAAACCATAATATTTTGCAGAAATATCCATTCCCCAAAAAACGCGCCAAACGGTGGCAATGCCGCTGCCGCCAAAATAAGGAGTAAAAAACTTCCCGCAAACGAGGGGAACTTTTTTGCCAGCCCTCCCATATCATCCAAATTTCGAGATTTTGTGAGTTCCACTATGACTCCAGCCGTAAGAAAAAGCCCAGATTTCATAACGGCGTGGACCACGGATTGAAAAACAGCAAGGGCAAAAAATGGATTTTGAAGCCCAAAACCGAGAAAATTCGCAGTCATTATGCCGGCTCCGATCATCACAAAAATAATTCCTAAGTTTTCGGTAGAGCTAAAGGCGAGGAGTTTTTTAAAATCTCGCTCTGTGGCCTAAGTTTCAATTCGAAGTGCAACAGGGGAAACAATAGAGAGCGAACATAAGGGGGGGTAAAGTGAATAGGCGTAACTATCATTTTACCCCCCCTGATATGTCGTATACACATTTTAGCCGAACAGAAAGAGAACAGCTAGGAATTTACCAATTGGAGGGGTATAGCCTAAATAAAAT
>Ga0194063_10000567_pt1 | contig 26550 bp, 23 predicted proteins | sample SepL3720m_MetaG_FD_155459 | JGI IMG/M metagenome (GOLD analysis project Ga0194063, IMG submission 155459) | Anoxic zone freshwater microbial communities from boreal shield lake in IISD Experimental Lakes Area, Ontario, Canada - Sep2016-L373-20m | ecosystem: Environmental > Aquatic > Freshwater...
GATTTATCGTTATTGCTAAAACCAGATGGTTTTGATCCAGTGGGAGGGGGCTTTTCCGGAGGATGCCCGCTGTCTTGCGTGGGGGCTTTGACAGTTTAAGGAGAATCGCCTACTAACCGCAGTTCAATTTTATGAGTTCAAAACCCGACGGCAACAGCGCGCTCAGCGCGAATGAAACAATGAAGAGCGGATCGCATTTTCTCCGCGGGAAGATCGCGCAGGATCTCGCCGATACGTCGACAGGAGGGATCTCCGAGGAGAGCAACCAGCTGGGGAAATTTCATGGCATGTACATGCAGGACGACCGTGACTTGCGCAATCCGCTCAAGAGGGAGGGCAAGGAAAAGGCGTTTGCCTTTATGCTCAGGGTGAGGCTTCCGGCCGGCCGGGCAACGGCGGAGCAATGGCTGGTGCTCGACCGGTTGGCCGACGAGGTGGCGGCGCCCTCGTTGCGCCTGACGACAAGGCAGACCTTCCAGTTTCACGGAGTCTTGAAGGGCGACGTCAAGCAGCTCGTAAAAGGCATGAACAAAGTTCTGCTGGATTCGATTGCGGCGTGCGGCGACGTGAACCGCAACGTGATGGCCGCGCCGAACCCTGAGCGCAGCGCGCTTCTGCAGCAGGTTTTTAACGATGCCCGGGATTGGAGCCAATATGCGCTGCCTCACAGCCGGGCGTACCATGAGATTTTCCTTGATGAGGAACTTGTGGCTGGCGGCGAAGAGGAGAGCGAGCCGATGTATGGCGCGACCTACCTTCCAAGGAAGTTTAAGGTTGGCTTTGCCCTGCCTCCTTCGAACGATGTGGACGTCTTCTCGCAGGACCTGGGGTTTATCGCCATCGCGGAGGGCGGGCAGCTCGCGGGATACAATGTCACTGCGGGCGGCGGGTTGGGCATGAGCCATGGCAAAGCGGAAACATTTCCGCGACTTGCAGACGTGCTGGGATTTATCCCCCCAGACAAAGTGAAAGCGATCGCGGAGGCCGCGCTTCTGACCCAGCGCGATTTCGGAGATCGAGCGAACCGCAGGCATGCCCGGCTCAAGTACACGATTGAGGATCGAGGCGTCGAGTGGTTTAAGGCTGAGGTCGAGAAACGGTCCTGCGTTGTTTTCGAGCCGGCACGGCCATTTCATTTCACCACGATCGAAGATCCCCACGGCTGGCACCTATGCGCCGATGGAACGTGGTTTTTCGGCCTTCACATCCTTAGCGGCCGGATCAAAGACGTCCCCGGGTATCCGCTGAAGACCGCCCTGCGCGAGATCGCTGAGGTGCATACGGGGGACTTCCGCCTGACACCCTCACAAAATCTGAGCATCTCCGGAGTGACGGCAGAGCAGAAGCCTGTGATCGAGGGCCTGTTTGCGAAGCATGGTATTACGGAGGGGAAATTTGGATCCCGGCTGCGATTAAACGCGCTCTCCTGCGTGGCGCTGCCGACATGCGGGCTGGCGCTTGCCGAGAGCGAGCGCGCGCTTCCCGAGATCCTGGAAAAATTTGAGACGATCCTTGAGGCGGCCGGGCTGAAGGACGATGCGATCAGCCTGCGGATCACCGGCTGCCCGAACGGGTGTGCCCGGCCGTACCTTGCGGAAATCGGGCTGGTCGGCAAGGCTCCAAATAAATACGCGCTCTATCTCGGAGGCAGCTACGTTGGCACCCGGCTCAACCGCCTGGCTGCGCCGAGCCTCACCATCGACGAGGCGGTGCTGCTCCTTGCCCCGATCCTGAAGCGCTACGCGCTCGAGCGCAACGAAGGGGAGGGGTTTGGCGACTTCTGCGACCGGCTGATCCTTCCCAATGATGCCACGTTCCACAGCGTCGGAACTCCTGCCGCCGCCTGATTTTCCTATGAGCCAGATCGAAAAATGGAACGCGGAGCTCCGCGAGAAATCGCCGCTCGAAATCGCCCGCTGGGCAATCGCCCAAGCCAGCGGCCGGGCGATCATCTCAACGAACTTCCGCCCCTACGAAGCGGTTGTCCTGCACCTCGCCACGCAGGTGCAGCCGGACATCCCAGTCCTCTGGGTCGACCATGGCTACAACCGCCCGGCCACCTACCGGCACGCCGAGCAGCTTCGCGATCTTCTCGGGCTGGATATCCGTGCTTATCTGCCGAGAGTTTCCGCCGCCCACCGCGATGCGGTTGACGGTCCGATCCCCGCAACCGACGACGAGGATGGGCTCAAAAAGTTCAGCGCGCAGATGAAGCTCGAGCCATTTCAGCGAGGGATGAAAGAGCTGGCGCCGACGATCTGGATCACCGCGCTGCGCAAGGTGCAGAACCCGAATCGCGCGGAGCTCGACATTGTTTCCGCCGATGCGAATTTCGGCAGCTTGAAGGTCAGCCCGGTCTTTTATCTCAGCGATGAAGAGATGGAAGCCTACCTTGCCGAACACCGATTGCCCAACGAGTGGGACTACTTCGATCCCGCCAAAGCCGACGAAAAACGTGAGTGCGGCCTGCATGCTGCCTGGGGCGGCCATGCAGTGAAGGATTGAGCTGGAGCAGGAATCCATTACGATCACCAATTTTCATGAGCAGCTACTACCTTGACCATCTGCAATATCTCGAAACGGAAGCCATTCACATCATGCGTGAAGTTGCCGCCGAGTTTGAACGTCCGGCTTTGCTTTTCTCGGGAGGCAAGGATTCGATTTGCCTCCTTCGCCTCGCGGAGAAGGCGTTCCGGCCGTCGGAGATTCCGATGCCATTTTTGAATATCGATACCGGCCACCATTTCCCGGAGCTCAACGAGTTTCGCGATCGCCGGGCGGCCGAGCTGGGGGGCAAGCTGATTGTGCGCAAGGTCGAAGATGCGATCGCCCAGGGGATCGCCGTGCCATCGCCCGGCCAGATCAGCCGAAACCATTTACAGATCCCGACCCTGCTTGCCGCGATCGAGGAGTTTCGGTTTGACTGCTGCATCGGAGGCGCCCGCAGGGATGAGGAAAAGGCCCGCGCCAAAGAACGCTTCTTTAGCTTTCGCGACAGCTTCGGCCAGTGGGATCCAAAAAACCAGAGGCCCGAAATCTGGAACCTTTACAACGCGCGCCTCAACCCGGGCGAAAATATGCGCGTCTTTCCGCTCAGCAACTGGACGGAGATGGATGTGTGGGAGTACATCCGCAAGGAGAAGCTCGAAGTTCCCAGCATCTATTTCAGCCACAAACGCCGCTGCGTGAGGCGCCTCGGCCAATGGCTTCCGGCCAACGATCTCGTGCCGCCCAAGCCGGGCGAGCTGGTCGAGGAGCTCGTCGTCCGCGTGCGCACGATCGGGGACATCATCAGCACCGGCTGCGTCGAGTCGCCCGCCGAAAGTGTCGATGATATCATTGCGGAAACGTCTATCGCACGGGTTACCGAACGTGGCTCCCGCGCGGATGACAAAGCTTCCGAGGCCGCCATGGAAGACCGCAAAAAAGCCGGCTACTTTTAAATCTTTGTAATTCTCATGTCTGTACCTATTCATCATCCGGTCGATCTCCTCCGATTCAATACCTGCGGGTCGGTCGACGACGGCAAGTCCACGCTGATCGGCCGCCTTCTTTACGATTCCAAATCTCTGATGGACGATCAGGTCGAGGCCCTTGAGCGCTCCGCCGACCTTACTGGTGGGGGGCAGATCAACCTTGCGAACCTCACCGACGGGCTTCGTGCCGAGCGGGAGCAGGGGATTACGATCGATGTCGCCTACCGGTATTTTGCGACGCCCCGCCGGAAGTTCATTATTGCCGATACGCCCGGCCACGTCCAATACACGCGGAACATGGTGACCGGATCTTCTTCTGCTAATCTTTCGGTCGTTCTTGTTGACGCGCGCCTCGGCGTGATCGAGCAGAGCCGCCGCCACTCGTGCATTGCCTCGCTGCTGCGCATTCCTCACCTTGTTGTCGCGGTCAATAAGATGGACCTCGTAGATTACAGCGAGGAAAGGTTCATCGAAATTCGCGACCAATTTGAGGAATTCCTTCCGCGTCTTGATATGAAGGATGTGAAGTTCATTCCCGTGAGCGCGCTCGATGGCGACAACGTGGTGGACCGATCTTCCCACATGCCTTGGTATCCCGGGCCAACGCTCCTCGGCCACCTTGAAGACGTCCATATCGGCAGCGATTGGAATCTTAGCGGATTCAGACTTCCCGTCCAGTGGGTCAATCGTCCGAACAACCCGGCGAATCCTGACCTTCACGATTTCCGGGGGCTGAGCGGCCAGCTTGCCGGGGGCATCGTACGCGTCGGCCAATCGGTGATGGTTCTGCCAAGCGGCTTCTCCAGCAAAGTCAAAGAAATCCTGACTCCCGAGGGGCGGGTCGAGGAGGCGTTTTGCCCGCAATCGGTTACCCTCGTTCTTGAGCATGATATTGATGTCAGCCGAGGCGATGTGATCGTGGATCCGGAGTGCTTGCCCGGATCAAGCTCCGACCTGCATGCGCGAATCTGCTGGATGCACCCCAAGCCGCTTCAGCCGAGGAAAAAGTATTTTCTTAAACACTCGACCCAGACCGTCCAGGCCGTCGTCACTTCGATCGAGCACAGGATCAACATCACCACGCTTGAGCCCGAGGCCGGCGCGCAAGAGCTTGCCATGAACGACATCGGCGAGATCCGCCTGAAGACATCTTCGCCGCTGGTCTTCGACGGCTATGCTGCCAACCGGCTCACCGGGTCGTTCATCCTCATCGAGCAGGGAACGAACGCCACCGTCTGCGCTGGAATGCTCTACCCGCCAACAGAACTCGCCAGGCCGGAATACAAGGACTTTGCGATCTGATCCCCAGGCAAAGCTGGACAACTTGCGGATGGGAGGCGTAGGATTGCTGCCGCACACACCTCCCTATGTTGAACTCCATTACCTCCCAACTCGGCGACAAGGCTGAATTTTTTCTCGGCCACACTTCCAAGACCATCTCCAAGGATCTCCTGCACCTCCCCGGGCCGGATTTTGTGGATCGAATTTTTGCTTCCTCCGACCGGAACCAGCGGGTCCTCAATAACCTAAACCGGATTTATAACACCGGACGGCTCGCGGGGACAGGATATGTTTCCATCCTGCCTGTCGACCAGGGGATCGAGCATTCGGCCGGCGCAAGCTTCGCTAAAAACCCGCTGTATTTTGATCCGGAAAATATTGTCAAGCTGGCGATCGAAGGCGGCTGTAACGCGGTAGCTTCGACGTTCGGCGTGCTGGGATCGATTTCGCGGAAATACGCGCACAAGATCCCGTTTCTCGTCAAAATCAACCACAACGAGCTCCTCACCTATCCGAACGCGTTTAAAGAAATTCTCTTTGGGAAAATCCGGACCGCATACGACATGGGGGCAGCGGCGGTCGGCGCGACGATTTATTTCGGTTCCGACGACGCATCGCGCGAGATCATTGAGGTCGCCGAAGCCTTTGCGTTGGCGCACGAGCTCGGAATGGCAACGGTTCTCTGGTGCTACCTCCGGAACCCGGCATTCAATATCAAAGGCGACAAAGATTATCACGTTTCTGCCGACCTCACCGGCCAGGCAAACCACCTTGGCTGTACGATCCAAGCCGATATCATCAAGCAGAAGCTGCCGGAGAATAATGGCGGCTACAAGGCGCTCAACACCGGTTCCTCCAGCTACGGCAAGCTCGACGAACGCATTTACAGCGAGCTGACGTCCGAGCATCCAATCGACCTGTGCCGCTATCAGGTGGCCAACTGCTACATGGGGCGCGCCGGACTGATCAACAGCGGCGGCGCATCCGGCAAACAGGATTTCCAGGATGCCGTCATCACCGCTGTCGTTAACAAGCGAGCCGGAGGCACGGGCCTGATCTCTGGGCGCAAAGCGTTCCAACGCCCGATGGCCGAAGGCGCAAAACTCCTTAACGCCATCCAAGATGTCTATCTTTGCAAAGATGTTACAATAGCGTAGGTGTTTTATTATTAGCGCTATAACTGAGTTGTCGCTGCGGCAAAAGGCCGAGGAGAGGCTGGAAAGTGGCGCAGAGTCTCAGGAGGATCTCGATGCCTTGTCGCCAGAAACTCTTCGGAAAACTCTCCATGAGCTGAGGGTGCATCAGATCGAGCTCGAGATGCAGAACGATGAGCTGCGAGTGGCGCAGGGGAGGTTGGAGGCCTCGCAGGCCCGCTACTTTGAGCTCTACGATCTGGCTCCGGCTGGGTATATCACCGTCAGCGAGGCCGGGCTGATTCTCGAGGCCAACCTCACTGCCGCTACGCTGCTGGGCAAGGCCAGGGGGGCACTGATGAGGAGCCCAATCTTCAGGATTATTCTCCAGGAAGACCAAGATGCTTACTACCTGCTAAAAGGGAAACTCCTTGAGACGGGCGATCCTCAATCCTGCGAATTGAGGATGGTAAGAAGTGACGGAACGGCATTCTGGGGGCATCTGGCGGCGGTTTCCGCGACCGACGAAGCAGGGGCAACAATGTTCCGCATCGTGCTAAACGACATCACCGAACGCAGGAAGACAGAGGAAGAACTGAGGAAGGTCATCCACGACCTGCCGGTCCTCATTCTTGCGGTAGATGCCCAAGACTGCATCGTGCAGTGGAATGCGGAGTGCCAAAAAGTAACCGATTACAGCTCGGATCAGATTCTAGGACGCACCGGAGCCATGCGAATGCTGTGCCCTGGAGAAAGCTATCTGCAGCAAAAAATGGCACACCAATCGACATGGCGAAATGGGTTTTCCCGCTGGGAGGGGCAGCTGGTCTGTAAGGATGGCGAGATCAAAATGATTTCATGGACCGGCATCATGCGCAGCCTTGCTGCCGCTGGAAGCTCCTGCCAGTCTCGCTGCCTGTTTCTTATTGGGGTTGATGTGACCGAGCAGCGAGAGCTTGAACGGGCGATTCTCATGGACGGTGAGTCGCAATCGCTGGGCGGGATGGGACAGCGCTTGCACGACGGAGTATGCCAGGAGCTCGTGGGGATTTGTTTCCTGTCCGAACTGCACTTGCGAACCCTGCATGGGACTCCGGCCAAAACTCAAGACATGGCAGCAAGAATCCTCGCCGAGGCCAAGCATGCCTTGGGCGTCGCGCGCAGGCTTGCACACGGGCTTACGATTCCGTGCGATGAGGCCTCCTCGTTGGAAAACGGCCTGAGAATTCTCGCGAAAAAGATGAGGGACATCTTTGAAGTTCAATGCCATTTGGTCATTCCTCCCGGAGCGAGCTGCTGTGATCCCGAACACTCGTTGCATCTGATCAGGATTGCCCAGGAAGCCGCCACCAATGCCATCAAGCACGCAATGCCCCAGCAGATTTGGATTCATCTGACGATGCAGGATACCGTTTTGATCATGGGTATTGAAAATGACGGAAAAAACATGAGGGGAAATGTTGACCCACAGCTTTCGCTGGGGCTGCGCCTGATGAAATTCCGTACGAAGCGTCTGGGGGCTACTTTGGAGATCGTGCCGCGGGCGGGGGGGGGGACCGTTGTGCGTTGCATTTTCCCACTGGACCGTAAGGATTTGGCAGCGGTGCCCGCCGACAAGGGCCGTGCGAAATTCGGGCATTCGGAAGGGAAAACGGAACACGCTAAAAATCAGGCAGATTCAAAGTTCAACGTTAGCACAAAAAGAAAACAGGTTTAGAATATAACCGCCACTGAGGAGGCCGCATGGCATTAACCAATTCCAAAAAAACACCCGCCCGTCCGGCCGATCTTAAAATGGAAATTTGCGAAGATCTGCTGTCATCATCTAAATGCAGGGTACTGGTGGTCGATGATCATCCGGTTGTCCGCCTCGGCTTGGTGGAGGCGATCAGCGCGGAGACGGACATGGAGGTTTGCGGCCAGGCCGGCCTGCTGGCAGAGGTAATGTGGGGGCTGAAGGAAAATCCCGATGTGGTTGTTTTGGATCTCAGCCTTCAGGATTGCGACGGGATGGATTTCCTCAAGAATTTGCAGGCGCAGGGGGAGCTCCCTCCCACCCTGGTGCTTTCTGTTCATAATGAAGAATTATATGCGGAACGGTGTCTGGTTGCTGGAGCCCGCGGGTACTTGATGAAAAGCTCGACACTGTCAGACGTGGTGGCGGCTATTCGTCGGGTCCATGGTGGCGAGATTGTCATCAGCCAGCGGATGCAGGCGCAAATTGTCCGCAACCTTGCCGCGTCTGGTGTCCGCAATGCGGCGACAGGCACTCTCCGCACCCGGCTCAGCGACAGGGAGCTGGCCATATTCGAGATGCTGGGCCGCGGCCAGTCGACCAAGGAAATCGCGGCATCCCTAAAGATCAGCCCCTGCACGGTGGACACTCACCGTCGCCGCATCATGACAAAAATGAATTGTCGCAGCGCGCATGAGCTGGTCCACCAGGCAACTGTTCAAGGGGCCAGTGGCAGGACCGCCTAACGACAAATGCGTTGGATGATGTTCCTCCGTTGTGAACTGGAGGGCGATGCGCCGTCGGCGCCCATTTTTCCTGCTTTCGAGAGAAATATGCGACGGCACAGCGGCCATCTCTCCATCCTTATCTGAGCGCCATTCGGACCTAGGGTGTTCACCCTAGATTGGAGTCACGGCTATCCGTACACCGTGTGCCGAGTTTATCCCGATTCTATTACGGATTCTGGGGACTATCCGGTTTTAGGCGCCTCGGACACTCTTCAGCCCTCAACATGTTTGGCAGCATGGACCGGCGCGATTGCTGGATCACTGTTGCAGACAATCGATTCACAACAACAAGCAGCAGAAGAAAAGCAGGAGAACTCCCATGGCAACACTACCAGACCCATCCCTTGATTCACAGAACCACTCAGATCATCGCTTCGGTGATCGTGCTTTAGCAGGACCTCGCACTCAGGATGCGGGCTCGAACGAAAGACAGCGGCCCGTCGCAGTGGGCGGCACGGACCTCACCGTTGATCGGGCAGCTGCCCGGAAGATGGCCGAACAAAAGGCCAAGGCGCGCACGCTCTCACGCGCGCAAGCAGTGGCGGAAAAGCTCTCGACTGCCACGGAGCAGGTATCGTCCGCCATTCAGGAAGCGAGCGGAGCCATCCATGAGCTGGAAAAGACGATGCAGCAGGTGAGCACCGGTTCGCAGCAGGCTTCGGCTGCCGCCGAAGAGTCCCGCACGGCGATCAACCAGGTTGAAAAAGCCGCAGACTTGGCTCAAAAAAATGCCGGTGTCTCGCTCCAAAAGGTGAACGTGCTTCAAGCCTTGGCGAAAACAACAACGACTGACATTGATGCATTGATTCATGGCGTGGGAGAAGCTGCCAAGGTCAACGTGGAATCCGCCAAGATGATTGTCGAGCTCGAGAAGCTCTCCGGCGAGATCGGCAAGATTGTGCATGCGGTCGCCCGGATCGCTGATCAAACCAACCTGCTGGCACTCAATGCGGCGATCGAAGCGGCCCGTGCAGGCGAGCATGGCAAAGGGTTTGCTGTTGTAGCCGATGAGGTCCGCAACTTGGCGGAAATCAGCGAAAAGAGCGCCCGAGGGATTCAGGAAGTGGTGAACGAAATCCAAAATCAGGTCAAGGTGGTGGCGGCTGATACAGAAGGTGCCGGCAAAAAAGGGATGGAGGAAGTGGAGAAGGCAAAAACCATCACGAAGGAAATGCTGCAAGTGGCCCAAGACATGGTCGCCATTCAGGAAGGATGCGAGGTGATCGGCTCGAACGCCGCGCAGGCACTGAGCGGCTCCCGTGAATACCTGAAGGGAGCAGAGCAAATTGCCTCCGCTAGCGAACAGGCGTCATCCGGCTGTGAGGAGGCGCTCAAGTCCGTTCAGGAGCAGGCTAAGGCCTACAACGAAATGGGGGATGCCGCGCGTTCCATGGCCGAGCTTGCAGAAGGACTGAAAACGTCCACCAGCGCACAGAAGTCAGCCGAGGAGCTGGCAGCTTCAGCTGAGGAGCTTTCCGCCAACGCAGAGGAAATCAAGTCTGCGGGGGCACAGATCGGCACAGCTATTGATGAGATCCAGAAGGCGGCCGGCGTCCAAGCCAAGGCGGCAGAAAAAGCATTATCATTGGGGAACCAGCTTCAGCAGGCGTCCTCAGGGATGAATGACCGGGCGATAATCAGCCTGGAAAAAATGACCGCGATGAAGCAGGCGCTCATCACGAACAAGGTGAATATGGACAACCTGATCGTCAATGTAGGCAAGGCAGCAGAGGAATCTCTTGCCTCCGCCAAAAACGTCAAACAGCTCGAGGAACGCACACGGAGGATCGACAAGATCGTGGACGCGATCGTCATGGTGACGGTGCAAACCAACATGCTGGCTGTCAACGGCAATGTGGAAGCGGCCCGGGCCGGCGAGTATGGCCGCGGGTTCTCGGTTGTGGCGGCAGATATTCGCTCGCTATCCAACGAGAGCAGCGAGAATGCCGACAGGATCAAGGATCTTGTCCGTCAGGTGCAGTCGCAGATTGTGCGCGTGGCAGGGGACATCGAGTTGGCCGGAAAGACGGCAGCAAACGAGGTGGAAAAGGCGAAGATCACGACCTCAAATCTCGACCTCATTGCCAAGGATGTCGACACCGTGATGGCCGGAATTGAGGTCATCGGCACGGGCGCGCTTGAGGCCTTAAAGGCGCTGGAACAGGCAGCCAAAGCGGCGGAGCAGATCGGCTCCGCGGCGACACAAATGGGCCGGGCGACCGAGGAAGGTTCCAGCGCGGCAGAAGAGGCCGGCAAAGCAGCCCAGCAAATCGCGCAGGCCATCGAATCGATCGCCTCGCAAGCCGACGAGCTGCAACATGGCTGATCCAGAGATTCGGAGTTTCGACGGTCGGGGCGGCACGCTTGCTCCCCGGCTGTTGGAACCCTGAATTCGTAACCGCAAAATTACAAATAAAGGAGTAACTATGTCAGAAGAAATACAGACAGCAGTCGCCTCCGCCCAGACGGACGAGAACCAGTTGGTGACGTTTTTCTTGGGTGAGGAAGAGTTCGGTTTCGACATCATGTCGGTCCAGGAGATCATCCGGCAGCCGCAGCTTTCGCGCATTCCGATGGCGCCAGCGTACGTTGAGGGAATCGCGAACCTCAGAGGAATGATCCTGCCCATCATCGATACCCGCACGCGCTTCGGGATGAAGCGCGAGGAGGATACCGACGGCACCCGGGTGCTGGTGGTGGATGTGGACGGCAACAAGACGGGATTGCGAGTGGATCGCGTCCGCCAGGTCACCCGTATCCAGCAGAGCGATATGGAGCCCGTGCCGCCGGTGGTGCGTGCTGGAATGAGCGCGGAGTACCTTAAGGGAGTGGTCAAGCTGGACGGTGGGAAGCGGATCATCATGTCCCTGAGCCCGAAAGCCATTTGCCAGATCAAGCTGGATGGGGTTGCAGAGACGCAAACGCAAGCATCGAGGGAAGTTGCCGTAGCGGAAAATGGACAAGTCATCAAGGATGCTGGGGGCGACCAGTCGATTGCCCAGCTGGTGACCTTCAAGCTCGGCATGGAAGAGTTTGCCTTTCATATGGAGCGGGTGCGAGAAATCCTGCGCGTGGAGCGTCCCAACGAGGTGCCGAATACGCCAAAATATGTGCTGGGAGTGCTCACCGTGCGCGGGGTCATCCTGCCCGTGGTCGATCTGCGCGTCCTGTTGGGGCTGCCCAATATGGAATCCGAGGTTGTCGGAGACGCAACGAAAATTCGCGAAGAATTCACCCAATGGCTCAACGGCTTTCGCCTGGCGACGACGTCAGCGACAGCGCAAAGCGCGAGCGGTCCCGAATCCCTCCGCAAGTGGATCATGGAATTCAATACCTCAAGCCAGGCATTGATGGAGATCCTGGGCCAAATGCGCGTCGGGAACGACAAGCTGCTCCGCACGGTCGCGCATTGTCGGACGTTGGACCAAGGGGATGCTTCGGCGGCCAAGGCCCTCTTTGAGTCCGAGATTGAACCCGAAGCTCAGGGGATTATTAAACTTATCACCGACTTCGAGGGGCATGTGAAAGAAAACATCCGGGAAGACCAGCGGCTTGTCGTCGTGCAATCGAACGGTTCGCTGCTGGCTCTTCTGGTAGATAAAGTTCGGGAAGTCCTGAACATGGTGAAGAGCCAGATCGACGCCCCTCCACAGCTTTCCGACTCGGAAAATGTAAACTTGAGCGGGATTGCCAAGCTGGATGGCGGCAAGCGGCTGATCATGCTGCTGGAGCCAGACGACCTGATTAAGGACAGCGAAATGAAGAAACTTGGGGGCAGTACGGCCAAGGAAAAGGAGACAGGAATGATGCAGCAACACAACGCCGGCGCACAGGAACAAGCACTCGGAGAACAGCTCTTTGTCACGTTTCTGCTGGGAGACGGGGAGTATGGAATCTCCATCGCTCAGATCCAGGAAATCGACAGGTCGTCGAAAATGACGCGGGTGCCACTCACCGCGGAGTATGTTGACGGGATCACGAATCTGCGGGGGGAAATTGTTCCGGTGATCAACGCTCGGAAACGGTTCAACCTAGAACACAAGGATGCCGACGAGCGGACTCGGGTGATCATCATGGACATCAATGGGGCTAAGACCGGGCTCCTTGTGGATTCCGTGCGCGAGGTCCGCAGCATGGCGACGAAGGATATCGCCCCGCCGCCGAGCACGCTCACGACGAGCATCGACCGCCAGTATATCTCTGGTATCGGCAAGGTCGATGATGGCAAACGCATGATCATCCTGCTGGCAGTTGAGAAAATCCTGCAAAAGGAAACGCCAGCGGCGAAACAGATCGCGTCGAGTTAAAAAATAATGAGGCCCCCGGTCGATGAGATGGTGTCGGCCGGGGTGAGAACGGAAACAAATACCATATAGCATACAACAGGCATTCGTTATCATGCGCAAAGTTCGTGTATTAGTTGCAGATGATTCGGCCATGATGCGGCGGACGCTCCGACAGATCATCGAGAGCGATCCCGAGCTGGAGCTGGTCGATACCGCACGGGATGGAGAAGACGCCGTGATTAAGGCGCGTGAGCTGCGACCAGATGTCGTCACCATGGACATCAATATGCCAAAGCTCGATGGCATCACCGCCCTGCAAATCATCGTAACGGAAGGGATTTGCCCGGTGATCATGCTCTCTTCGCTCACGAATAAGGGTGCTGTTGCCACGTTTGAATCTCTAGAGCTGGGCGCGTTTGACTACGTGTGCAAGCCCGATGGCACGGTGTCCGACCTCGGAACGGTGGTGCGCGAATTGGTAACGAAGATCAAGGCCGCCGCGTCCTCAGGCATGCGCGATCGGACAGGAAAGCTGCGCTTGGAGCGCCGCCAAGCGATTGCGGCACCGAGGGGGAGCCTGCGCCCAAACGCATCGAACGAGATGGCGCGGGTGGGCGACTTCAAGGCCGTGGCAATCGGGATTTCCACCGGTGGTCCAGCTACCATCATGGAGGTTCTCCCCCAGATTCCGGCAAATACGAACGCCAGCATATTTCTCGTTCAGCATATGCCAGTAACCTTCACCAACTCATTTGCCCGCCGCTTAGACGACGCCTGTGCTATTCAGGTTTTTGAAGCGGAAGCCGGCATGGAAGTTCACCCAGGCCAATGCTATGTCGCCCGCGGCGACAGCCATTTGACCCTTTACCGCAAGCTAACCGGCCAAGTCGTCATCCGCACGCCTTCGACTCCTAAAACGCTGTTTGTTCCTTCGGTGAATGTGATGATGGAATCCGTGCTGGCCGTCTATGGCCGCGATACCATTGGAGTGCTGATGACCGGGATTGGCGATGACGGGGCCGATCAGATGGTGAAAATCAAGCAAGCGGGAGGATATACGATCGCGGAAAGTGAGGAAAGCTGTGTGGTCTACGGAATGCCGCGTGAGGCCATCGAGCGCGGGGGGGCGCATGAGGCACGTCCCAGTTGGGAAATTGCAAAAGCCATTATGTGGCGGTTTTAAAGGAAAAGCAAATAAGCTTAAGGAACTCTAAAGAAATGAATATTGAGGATCATATCAGCAATTTAAATAGCGAGGACGAAGCCGATCGCATGTACGCAGCGGAAGATTTGGGCGTTGCCAATGATCCGGCTGGTGTGGGCCCGCTGATCGAGCGCCTTGGCATGGATCCGTCGCGCGCCGTTAAGGAGGCCATCTTCCTGGCGTTGGCTGCGATCGATCACCCGAGCGTGGTGGCGCAAGCTGCGGACCTTCTGGCAGCCGATGATGCGTTCCTGCGAAATAGCGCCATCCAGCTTCTCCAAGGCAAGGGGGAGGCTGCCATTTGTGAGCTGCTCAAGAAGCTAAAAGATCCAGACCCCGATGTGCGCAAATTTGCTTTGGATGCCGCCGCAGGGATCAATCATCCCGCAGTTGCGCAGATCTACGAAATCGCCATCGAAGATCCTGAGATTAATGTCCTCATCGCCGCTGTTGAACATATCGGCAGAACCCGCCAGACGAATTTCAAAAACCGCATAGAATTTCTTTTTGAAAAGTCGACTCACCCGATGCTGCTGTCGGCACTGCTTTCCACATTGATTCAGATTGGGGATGAAAAGTCCTGGGAAGCCATCCAGGAAGGGTATCCGACGAGCGAGAGCGTGCCGGGCTATTTGTTGAGCTGGTGGATCCAGGCATTTGGACGTTTTGGCGGCATCGAGGATCTGGAGGCGTTGCCACAGATATTATCCGCCTATGGGAAATCGCACTTGGTGGATTTGATTGATGCCCTGTCTAGTTTTCAAGAGCGATTTGGAACGATTCAGCTGCCGCCAGGATGCTGCCAGACGCTGGCCGATCTTTCGACGGGTCCGATTTCAAATGAGCTCAAGAGACGGCTTTTAATGGTCGTAGAGAGATTCCCATCAACAGAGGAAATCAATCTTCCAATGATCTCACGGCTCTCAACGCTCGATATGCCGTCCAACGGCAAAGGGATCTCTGACTCATGAGCCAGAACATATCAACCTTCGTGCCAGAAAAGGGAAGAGGCGAGCATTTCGCCCCGGCGGCAACCACCCTGTCCATGAAGGATTTTCAGAACATCCGGGACGTCATTTATAAAAAACTGGGAATTTACTTTGAGGATGCCAAAGTATTTTTCATCCAAAAGCGGATTGAGAAGCGCATGGCGATTCTGGGAATCGAAAGATTTGACGATTACGCTTTCCAGCTCTGCTTTACAGATAGCGACAGCGTTGAGATGCAACGGTTAGCCAATCTCGTTACGACGAACGAAACCTACATGTTCCGTGAGTTTGACCAGCTTCAGGCCTTTGCCGATATCTGCCTGCCAGAGATCCTAAAGGAGAAGGAACGGAAAAATGATCGCACGCTGAAGATCTGGTCGGCTGGCTGTTCCTCTGGAGAAGAGCCATACACTCTCGCAATTATCCTCCGCGAGGTCATGCACGATGCCGCCCGTTGGAACATTCAGATTACCGGCACCGACATTGATGAGCATGTGATTGATATGGCTAGGAAGGGCGTTTACGAGGAGCGCTCGCTCCGCGAAGTGCCGATAGAATACATGGATCGGCATCTCAAAGAAACGTCCGTCGGCAGCTTTCAGATCCATGGCGATACCAGTCGCCTGGTGGACATCCAGCACCTTAACCTCCACGACAAGGTGTCCATGCGGAAGATGCGATCCTATGATTTTATTTTCTGTCGCAACGTCCTTATCTATTTTGACGACATTTCGCGTCGCACGGCGGTCGACCACTTCTATAATGCGTTGAATCCCGGGGGCTATATTTTCCTCGGGCATTCGGAATCGATCGGACGCATCACCAGCGCTTTTACCCTGCTCCGCAAGGGCAGGCATCTCGTTTACCAAAAAGCCCCGCCAGCGGTACGAAACGACTCCACAAAGGAACCCTCATGAAAAAGAAAGTGCTGATTGTTGACGATTCCCAACTCACCCGAAGCTACCACTCGTTTATTGTTGAGAGCGCGGGATTCGAGTGCACCTCCGCAGTCGACGGCCTCGATGGGCTGGAAAAAACATTGCTGGAACACTTTGATATCATCGTCACGGACATCAATATGCAGGGCATGGACGGATATGAGTTCATCCGCCGGGTCAGAACAAACGCCGAGTACGATGCCGTTCCCATTATTATTATTTCCACGGAAAGCCGCGAGAACGACAGGCAGATCGGGTTCACGGCAGGAGCGAATCTCTATGTTGTAAAGCCGGCGGATGCCAGCCGGCTTGTCGCAAGCATTAACTTGATCGTCGGAGGAGAATAAGTGGCGGCCCCCGTGTTCTTCGATCTCATCTGCCGGCATCTGGCCCGCCTGGACAACGGGTGGCTCAGATTGCCGCCCAAGGAGCCATGTCGCTTCGTCGGCTGGATGCAACGCTTGGATCAGGGGAAAGAATCTTTGCAATTGCTGATCGGCAACATGGAAACCGAGTTTCTTGAGCTGGGGCGCAGCCTCCAGATCATGGCTGGAAATGCGACAAAGATCCAGAAAGAGTGCGCCGCACTCACCGACCTGACCGAAGGGCGGGAAGAGGACGCGGCGGTCCAGTTTGCCTTTCAGCTTCTTAAGAAAGCCGAGGATTTGATCCTGGCTACTGACGAGCAATACGACCACGTTTTTGCTGGGTTCAACCAGCTTCATGAGTCGCTCCGCGTCATCTCGCGGCGCTACGACCAGATGATTCAGACGCTTCTGCCGCTGTCTTTTATTACCACCCAGCTGCGCATTCAATCCAGCCATCACGATGCCGATGTTCAGGCCGTGTTTTCTACTCTCGCGGATGAGATCAGCCTTTTGGTAACTCAGGTGAGAACAGCCCTGGAGGGCCAATTTGAGGACTTGGCGGCAACCCAGACGAGAACGCGCAAGGTCCTGAACGATCTAACGGAATCCGTGGCGCAACAAAAGAAGTGCGTCGAAATTACGTGGGGGGCGAGCCGGACGCATTTGCGACAGCTGAGCGAAGCATTGGCGAGTTCCGGAACCATCGTGGCAGACCTAGCCAGCGTGAACCGCACGATCACCGGACACATCGGCAACGTGATCATGGCCCAGCAATATCAGGACATTACACGGCAGAAAATCGAGCATATCGGAGAGGCGATGGACCAGATGAGCATGCAGTTGGAGACGGCGCGCGACGGGCAAGCCGGGAGTGGGTGCCGGGCAGAGGCCTGCCATTTTGTTGCAAAGGCTGGGGCGATCCAGCTTAAGCAGGTGGAAGGGGTTTTTGCGGAACTCAATAAGGCCGCCCACGATATTGTCGAAGGCATTAGCGGGATTCTTAAAAACTCGGAAACGGCCGCACAATCCGCAATTGCCGTCGGGGACACCGTGCTAAGCGCGGGGGTCGTCCAGCAATGTAAAGATAGCGTCAGCCGGATTTTAATCAGCATCCGGGTTCCCGTGGAAAATATTTCAGGAATTATCGAAACGATTGCCCCGCTGCAATCTAAGCTGAACAACTGCACGACAAAGGCGGGAGATCTGGCTCTGAGCGTAAGATTCTTCTCTTTGAACGCGCAAATCTTTGCAGCAGCCGTTCCTAGCGGATGGGCGCTCGACGTTTTGGCTCATCGCATGCAGGTCATTTCTGATGAGATGATTCTTGAGGTTCGCAGGATGTCCGATGACATCGATAACCTTGGTGCGACCCTCATGAATCTAGAGGATCGTCTGGTTGACTTTCAGGAACTGGGACAACACGAGGTCAACTTGCTCGCGACGGAATCGACATTTTCGCACAATAAGCTTGGCAGTTTTGAAAATCTGTTACCCGAGCACATTGAGCGTTTGAAAGGCTTGCAATCGTCTTTTTCCGAAACGGCGTCAGGGATGGTGTCCCGGGTGCAGTTCCCAAAAATCATTGCCAAGGCCAGCCCACACTCTGTTGACATGTTACGCGACCTCACGGAATGGGCGGAAGCCCAAGACAAACAAGGAATGGTAGCTTCAGGGCTGAGCTCACAGGTTGACCTCCTCAAGCAGGGCTACACGATGCAGAGCGAACGGGATTTGCATGACGCAGCGCTCAGCCAGGCGACAGAGGCGCAGACGATCAAAGAAGACGACATCTTCGAGCTGTTTGAGGCCGCCACTCCTGCCCTCCCTGCGGAAACGAATTCTCCACGCCCGGATCCAGCGACAGATTCTTTTGGCGACTTTGAGCTTTTTGATGTAGACCCATCACCCGGGCTCTTGATCGTGCCGGTTGTGGATGCCGTTGGAGTCTTGCCTGCCGGGGAAATGCCGCCCGACGTGAAAAAGCAAGAGGATCTGGGCGACAATGTTGAGCTCTTTTAATCTTCTATGAACGAGCCCATTTCATCCGAGCGGGAACTGGTGCGGTTGCCAGTGGCGAAAATGCAGGACGTTTTGCTTGCTCGGTTTATCGGGCGTGAAGAGGCGGCGAAGATCGGATTTCCGGTGTTGGTTCTAACCCGCATCTCGACAGCGATTTCCGAAATCACGAGAAATGTCGTTCAGCATGCCGGCCAGCCAGGGGAGGCAATTTTCAGTTTGGTCATCACAAGCGAAAAAAATGGAATTCGCATTGTGATTGAAGACGTGGGCAAGGGCGTCGAAGAGCCCGAGCGCCATTTAAACAACAGCTCGGCGAAAAGCATGGGGGCAGGGCTTCCAAGCGCTCACAAGCTCATGGATGAGTTTCACATTCAGTCCGTTGTCGGACAGGGAACAAAAGTCACTATGATCAAATGGCTCTAACCCGAAAAAAGCGAACGCATCATGAATTTTAAAATCGAACATGTTGGGAGCCAAATCGAGATCACGCTGGGGGAAGGGATCTCCATCCGGGACGCCGCCGAGTTTCATGGTGCGGTCCGTGCGGCCATGACGAACGGGGGGCAAGTCTGCATCCGCGCAGAAGCGGTAAAATCCATTCACACCTCGATTTTTCAGATACTACTTTCCCTAAGACAAGGCACTGAGGCTTTTTATGTCTTGGATCCCTCTTCAGCATTTGCCGCGGCGGAACAGCTGATGGGAGTTAAATTTAGACGGGCGATGTGATGGAGGACAAAATATGGCAAAAACAATAATGGCAGTGGACGATTCGGCCAGCATGCGACAAATGGTCAACTTTACATTGACCAGCGCAGGCTACGTCGTGGTCGAAGCCTGTGATGGTGCGGATGCCATCGCAAAAGTCGACAGCCAGCCGATAGATCTTTTTATTACCGATTTGAACATGCCCAATAAAGACGGGCTTCAACTGACTCGGGAGCTGCGCGCGCATGCCTCGCACCGGTTCACGCCGATTGTGCTTCTGACCACCGAATCCCAGCCGGAAAAGAAGATGGAAGGCAAGGCGGCCGGAGCGACCGGCTGGATTGTTAAGCCGTTCCAGCCCGAGCAGCTACTCATGGTCGTCAAGAAAGTTTGCCCGTGCTAGCCAAGGGATAACGACATGGACCTCGTAGCGATTCAAAAGCAAATGCGGGTATCGTTCCTTGTGGAGGCGGCCGATTTGCTTGTCGAATTGGACTCCTCTCTCCTGGAGTTGGAATCCCAGCCTGACAACGCAGACCTCCTCAATCGCGTGTTTCGAGCGATCCACACGATCAAGGGATCGGGGGCTACAGCAGGGTTCAAGGAGATGGCCGCGTTCACTCACCATGTTGAGGAGCTGTTCGATGAAGCGCGGGTTGGGCATCTGCATCTCACTTCGGAAATGATCGACCTTGCGCTTGCGGCCTGCGATCTCATCGGAACACTGCTGAAAACCGATGCCCCTGCTTCCCACGCGGAACAATGTAACGACATCATCGCCCGGTTGGCCAAACATCTTCCGCACGGAACGGCAGCGGCGGCCGAAGCCTCAACCGCCAAAGCTGAGGAAGTCGCGGGCGCACAGATTTACCAGATCCATTTTAAACCGAACGAAAGCGTTTTTTTCAGCGGCACGGATCCATTGAGCCTGCTGGAAGAGCTAGGCGACTTGGGGTCCTGCGAGGTCAAGGCGGATTTCAGCGAGCTGCCGCCGCTGGATGGGCTCAACCCGGAGCAATGTTACATCGCCTGGGATATTCAGCTCATTTCCGATCATCCGATTAGCAAGGTCAAAGAGGTCTTTATGTTTGTCGAGGATGAAAGCGAAATCCGCATCGACCACAAGAGCTTGAAGGAAAATGAAGCCTGTGAAGAAAAAGGCGACGAATCGTTCCGCATCTTCATGGATGGAGTTGATCAGTGTATCGGGGCGCTCAACGTTTTTGTTCCTCAAATTCAAGCTCCAGGCGTAGCCGCCGAGGGGGTTCTAAAAAACTGCCTTCGGACAATGAGGATTCTCGTGACAGCCAGCCTCACTCAGGATTGTACAGAGTTGAAGGTAATCGCAGAGAGCCAGATTCTTTTGCTCGAACCGGCAGTCACCAGCGCCGAAGCAATGACTGAGGGATTCAAACAAGAGCTCGCGGACAATCAAAAGAAGCTCGTTGCGCTCCAGCAGGAATTGCGCAAGCGAACCGCCTCCCCCGTCCCATCGGCCTCGAACGAACCGGCCGTTGAGCCACGGAAAAGCGAGGGGGCAGACACCGCAACCACAAACAGCATCCGGGTGGACCAGGACAAGCTCGACCGCCTCATGCGGGTTGTCGGCGAGCTGCTGATCGCGCGGAATGCGTTTCCGATCATTGCCCATAAAGTGTCTGTCGAGCACCAATTGACCGGTTTGGGAAATGAGCTCAAGCAGGCAGGAAATAGCATTTCCCATATCGCCGATGAGCTGCAGGCCACGGTCATGGCGATCCGAATGATGCCCGTTCGCTCCGTGTTCCAGCGGTTTCCCCGGATGGTGAGGGACATGAGCCGTGCGCTGGGAAAAGATGTGGATCTAAAGATCGAGGGGGAGGACACCGAGCTCGACAAGACGGTGATCGAGCGGATTGGCGACCCATTGGTTCACCTGGTCCGCAACTCAGTAGACCATGGGCTCGAACTTCCGGACGAACGGGAGAGCCAGGGAAAGCCCCGCATGGGGACAGTGAACCTCCGGGCATTCAATCAAGGCGGGCTTGTGATTATCGAGGTGAGGGATGACGGCAAAGGCATGGATCCTGCGAAGCTCAAGCGACACGCGGTCAAAAAGGGGGTCATCACTGAGGAATATGCGGCGACTCTGAGCGAGCAACAGGCGTTGGAGCTCATTTTCATGCCGGGGTTTTCAACGGCAGACAAGGTTACCGACATCTCCGGGCGAGGGGTCGGCATGGACGTGGTGCGAAATAACATCCGGCAGCTGAAGGGCACGGTCACCCTTCAAAGTGTGATGGGGCACGGATCGAAGGTGACGATTGAGCTTCCCACCAGCCTGATGGTTTCCAGGGGCATCTTGGTCAATGACGCCAATGAGGAATATATCCTTCCCATGGAAAACGTGCTCGAGCTCGTGAAGCTGCCAAAGCAACGTATTCATCGGCACGCCGGCTCCTGTTTTGCGCAAATACGGAATGATGTCTATCCGGTCATGCGGCTGTCGGAACGCCTGGGTGCCTCCTCCTCGGGGGAAGATGAAGAGGTGGTCTCTGTTGTTCTTCTTCAGTTGGAACGAAGCCGCGTAGGAGTCGCTGTGGACCGCTTCCTCAGCGAGGTCGAGGTGATTGTCAAGCCCCTGACCGGTGATTTTGAACGCGTCCGAGAATTCCAGGGAGCGACCATCATGGGGGATGGCCGGGTCGTCCTCGTCATTAATCCGAATACGCTTTTTAAGAACTAGCCTTTCGAAACCCATACTAAGAGAGCAAAATATGCCAAATCCTTCCGAATTCCGAAAAGCCATTTTAAATATCGAAGCCCTATCCAGCACTCCGGATGTCTTAGCCAAAGCCGCCCGGTTGGTCCAGGATCCGAACGTCAGCACGCATGCGCTTTGCGACCTTGTCCGAAACGATGGTCCCTTGACGGCAGATATTATCCGCATCAGTAACAGCGTCCTTTACAAAACGGGAATGGCGCATACCAACCTGCCGTCTGCGGTTGCCGCCATCGGGCTTCGCGAGGTGCTCCGTGCGATCAACTTAAGCCTCTCCAGGCAGATGTTTGCACGGGATCTGGCTAGCTACGGAATCACAGCGCGGGACTATTTCTCAACATCGGTTCGTACCGCACTCTTTATGGAAGCGATGGCTCGGAATATCGGGCTGAATGGCCAGGATGCGCACATGATCGGCGTGCTGCACGCGATCGGCCGGGTATTGATTAATCAAATTCTGGAGGACTTTCGATGCTCGGTCTATTGGGACGAAAAGATGCCTATTGCAAAGTGGGAGGTCGAATCGGTCGGATTTAATTATGCGGAGGCCGGGGTCATCTTATTGCAGAAATGGCAGTTCGCAGAAGAGATTTGCCATGCGATCCACCACCAGCTCGATTCCGAAAATGAGACCGATCAATTATCCTTGCTCGGCGTGCTGCAGTTCTCTCTCCGGTTTCTACCTCAGACCGGCCTGGGCGCGAATCGGCCCACTGTCGATGAAAATGATCTTTTCCTATCCCGTTCCCACATCACTTACGAAAATGCCGTTCAGATCCTGAAGGAGACCGAGGAAACCTTGCAAAACATTCAGACCTCGCTCGGTGTCAAATCGCGCTAAGGCCTGCCTCCAATGCCCTATTGTTAAGGGCTCGTTCACCAACCCTGAGCATGAGCATCGGTTCAGGGTTTTCCGCAGGCAAGGAGCATGCCGATTTTTAGCACCATGGCGTAGGAATCGCGAAGGGCGACAACTCCGGATATGCATGCCGGGTCGATGCCAACGAGTGTGCCCGGCGCGGGGCAGCGGATTTCTGTTCCAGAGGGGATTGTTTCTCCGATCTTGTCCACCAAGATGCCAAGCCTATCGGAGACCGCTTCGCCGACATTATCTGGGACACTGACCAATCGTGCAAGCTCATCGGCAGTCCTAAAAACGATGCAGCGTTCGGTCGGCGGAAGATTGGCAGCAGTCAGGCCAATCCGAACCTCCAAGTCAAGGACCGTCAACTTCTGACCCCTTAGACGAATATGCCCGCGCACGCTCTCGGACGGGCAATCCACCGGCATCACGGGCGGGCATCGCAGAATTTCTCCGATCCACAGAAGATCGCAACCGAATACCCTTCCACACGATTCAAAAGTCAGAATGGGATTTCGATTCGTCATACAGATAATCCTTCCCCTGGATAAGTGCTGGCGATCACATCGCAAGCTGAGGACGGAGGCTGGTGCGAACTTGTAATATCTCTCGACGCGGGCCACCTGCCGAATATCTGGCGTTGCCTGAGCCCGTGACCAACTTTTGAAGATCGGCCACGAGGTCGCGCAGGGTGGCGGCTTGGGCGGTGAGCTCCTCCGAGGCGCTGGCGCTTTCTTCCGCCGAGGCCGCGTTCGACTGGGTCACTTTATCCATTTGGGTGACGGCGGTATTAACCTGATCGATCCCCTGGCTTTGCTCGCGCGAAGCGGTGGCGATTTCCGCGACGAGCTCGTCCACCTGGCTGGCCTTGGCTACGATTTGTTTGAGGCTTTCTGTGACTTTCGCGCTGATCGCAACCCCGTTGGCGCTCTTGGCGATGCTGTCCTCAATTTTTGCAGCGGTTTCCTTTGCAGCATTGGCGCTGCGATGTGCGAGGTTGCGCACCTCGTCTGCGACGACAGCGAAGCCTGCCCCGGCCTCCCCTGCGCGTGCGGCCTCGACTGCTGCGTTGAGCGCGAGGATGTTTGTCTGGAACGCAATCTCGTCAATCGTCTTGATGATTTTTGCGATGTTGCTGCTGGAGGACTGGATATCTGCCATAGCGTGGTTCATCTCCTGCATGTTTGTCGAGCCGATTTCGGCAGCCTTGCGGGTTTCGCCTGAGAGATCCTTTGCCGTGATGGCGTTTTCGGCGTTGCGCTTCGTCATGCTGGCAATTTCTTCCAAAGACGCGCTGGTTTCCTCCAGCGAAGCAGCCTGCTCGCTGGCCCCTTCGGCCAACGATTGGCTGGCGGAGGAAATCTGCCCGCTGGCCGAGGCGACTTGGTCGGAGCCTTCAGAGAGGGATTCAGCCGTTTGGGTTAGAATCTTTGTGAGGCTGCGGGTGATGAAGATTCCCAACAGCAAAGCGAGACCCACGCCCATAATCGTGACGATCAGGTTCAAGGACTTGAGTTGTGTCGCTCGGGCGATGCTCTCTTTTGAGAACGATGCGGTTTCCTCCTCATTGAGCTCAACGAGCTTGTCCAGCAGCGATTTGACCTTCGTCTCGTTGGCATAGGCGACCGTCATCATTTGAAGGTTCATTTTCTCACGGAGAGCGATGGCTTTGTCGGTTTCGCTCCGCATCGGACGCATCAGCTCGATGATTTTCATCACCCTTGGAGTCAGCTCTTTTTCAAGAATCTCACGGGCAGCCGGCTTCTGGCCCCGGGCGTAAGTCTCGCGAACCTTTCGCACGTCAGAGAAAAGAGAGGCATACAGAGGCCGGATCTCCTCAAGAGTTTTCTGGATTATTGGATTTGATGTCGTGATCGTCCTGATCAAGTCGGCCGAAGAATCCGCAAGCAAACTGTTCGTGGTGTCGGCCTCGGACAGGACCACGCCTTCTTTGATCTCGCTGGCGAGCATGAAAAGGGTCTTCCACAGCGTTCCTCGCACCTCAAAAAGATCGCGCGACAGAGCTGTTGGGTTCGAGATCCCCAAGGATTCCAACTCGGCGTTCATCTTGAGAAACGCTTCGCTGTCCTTCTGAGATTGCTTCCAAAGCGGCACAAACTCGTTCCATGCGGCCGCCTCAATTCCTCCACGCGGAAAGCTGTCATAAATCTTCCAAGCCGCTTCGCAGGCTTCTTTGGCCTTGGCGATTGTTACGGGCTGGCGCTGCCTGTCGGCCAAGCTCAGGGATGGGCTCAGCAGGGTGCGATGCGCCGCCTTGATCACTCCAGCCTTCTCGCTGAGGGTAAGAATGGCGACCAAACCAGGGAGCTGCTCGTGACCGACAGTGGTGATGGCCTCATCGCTCTTGACCGCACCGTAGTAGCCTACGATACCGAGAAACAGGGTGATGCCCGCCACAGCGAGAAATGAGGTGATGAGTTTTTTACCGATGGTCCAGTTGTTCATAACGATTTTTCAGTGGTTCAATGGTCGGTCGTCTTTGGCTGAAAACTTCTAACCATCTGAACTTCCTTAGATTAGGCCGTTTTGGAAATGTCGGATAGGTGGTGAAAATATCCTATTCCCTGTCGGGTTTGCCGGAAGGGTTGTGTCGGTGGCTTTACCGACAAAGAGCGAGCACCGGAGACATAGGCGCTGGAGCAATATTCCAGATAAAATATTCTCGCGCCTTTCCGGACTTATTCCACCAGCCCTTGCTTGAGCGCGTAGCGTGCGATTTCCACATTTGATTTGAGGCCGGTCTTCTCCCCGATGCGCATGCGGTATGTGGCCACGGTCTTTTCGCTCAAGTCCAGCTCATCGGCGATTTCTTTCATCGCCTTGCCCAGGGCGACCAGTCGGAGGACTTGTAGTTCCCGATGCGACAACGCTTCATGGGGGGCCAGCTCGTCAGACTTCCCGACACGAGCGGCAAGGCGTTCTGCCAGCGAGGCGGTCACGTATTTCCCTCCTGCCAGAATACGCTTCACAGCGGTGATCAACTCATCGGAGGCACTTTCCTTGGTGAGGTAGCCGGCGGCCCCCAGCTTGAATGCGCGCAGGGCAAACTGTTCCTCAGAATAGGAGGTCAGCACCAATACGGGCGTCTTGGGCCGTAGGCGTCGGGCCTCTTCCAGCACTTCCAGCCCGCTGCGGCCCGGCATGTTGATGTCGAGCAGCACCAGATCCCACGCGTCATGAATGAGCAGGTTGATGGCTTCTCCGGCATCCTTGGACTCGGCCACTGTCACTTTGCGACCCAGGCGGGTGAGCAGAATATCGCGCAAGCCGTGGCGTACAATTTCGTGGTCGTCGGCAATGAGGACCCGGGTGGTCATACGATTTCCTCCGTGTGAGTGGGGCTTAAGATCAGGACCGAAATAATCGTGCCGCCGCCGGGGCGCGGTCCAAACGAAACGTCGCCGCCCACCAGGCGGGCGCGCTCCTGCATACCCAGCAGGCCGAGCGAGGTTGGTTTCGCAATGTCGTCCGCAGTTATTCCCCTCCCGTTGTCTCGGATTTCAAAGCGGCAAGCCTTCGCTTCCAATCGCAGTTCCGCCTCAACGGCCGTAGCTTGCGCATGGCGGATGATGTTGGTGAGGGATTCCTGAAAGATGCGGAAGCAGGCCGTGGCGACGTCAGGTTTCAATGGCGGCAGGGCATCCGATATCACGACCCTGCAGGGGATGCCTGTACGGGATTCAAACTGGGACGCCTCATACTCGATCGCCATTGGAAGCCCCAGCTTGTCGAGGATGCCGGGCCGCAATTCCGCAGCGATCCGCTGCACGGTTTTCACAGTGGTATCGACGAGTTCGGATGTTGCGATGAGCTTGTCCAAAATGGGATTCACCCGGCGGTCGTCCCCAAAGTCGTCCAAGCGATGCTCTAGCAGCCTGTCGGACTTTTCCAAGCCTGTCGGCTTGAAAGAGTCGGCAGGATAAAGTAATCGAGATCATGGCCGCCCGATTCGTCACCGTAGACCGAGACACCCCGCTGATT
>Ga0194063_10000568_pt1 | contig 26501 bp, 24 predicted proteins | sample SepL3720m_MetaG_FD_155459 | JGI IMG/M metagenome (GOLD analysis project Ga0194063, IMG submission 155459) | Anoxic zone freshwater microbial communities from boreal shield lake in IISD Experimental Lakes Area, Ontario, Canada - Sep2016-L373-20m | ecosystem: Environmental > Aquatic > Freshwater...
CTGTGCCAACATACGACTAATCTCTTCTCGTTCTTGCTCACTTAACCGAGTATATTTTTTCATAGTCTAACGTATCATCTTTTGGCGTATAATGCCACTAGTGTTGCGTTAGATTATTGAATGAAATTTGTTTAAAAATTTCAAATTTCAAATTGTAAATTTGCATCATTCTGCCGGCATTGCTTTATATGCTCTTACAGAGAGGAAGATGAGGATGACGCTTGCTACGGCAAACGAAGCTCCCACAGACCACACAGCGGCCATCGCTCCATAAATAGGAATAAAGAAGTAACATCCCAAGGTAACTATCAAGAAAATGGCGATGTTCCCAAGAAGAATATCTGCTGGTCTCTTGACCGAATACAGAAGGAAGAGGTGAAATAAGCTAATGAACGAATACGGCAAATAGACGATAGCAAGCTGTCTTGCAATTACAGGGGTATTATAAAATTTATTGGTGAAGAAAAGGCTAAAAATCCAGTCTGGGGTAAGGAATAATGCACCAAAAATTGCTGTGGGAATGAGCATATAAAAAAGCGATGGTTTGATTTGTAGATATAAATCCTTCTTTGTTCGAATCTTTGCGTATGCCGGCGAAATTACTTGAGTAATACTCACTATTGTGGTGATAATTGTAAGAATAATTTTTTGCGCTGCTCCATAATCGCCCAAATCTTTGGAAAGGAAGTAGGAAAGCAAAAATAAATCCATGCGAAGGCCTAAGTTAAAGAATTGAGATGCAATAAAATATGTAAGAGTGTAGCTCACCTTGAAATCACTTCTCTCAATGGGGGCCTTCATCACTGCGGCCATGTGATTCTTTTTGGATGCGTAGACCAGTATGAAGAAAATAATGGGACCTACGATTCCAAATACAAAAATAATGACCCCAACTGAAATCATATGAGTTACCGCTAGGGCAAGTACGATAGCTGTTTTGACAATATTTGCAATGAGTGAATAGATATTTACTTGAAGCACTCGCTTAGTTACGTACAGGCAGTTTGAGAGAAAATTTTGCCAGATAAAAAAAAGGACTGAAATTGCTGTTACGTATAAAGTAAGAATGGGGGCTTTTGTTTTGAAGAAAACAAGGTCGAGCCAAGGGAATGCAACGATGAGAAAACCGATGACGATGCCTGAAAAAAGCGTTTGATAAAAAAAGGTGCTTTTGATGAGGCGGTATGCATTTGCTGATTTTTGTTCGAGGAGGTTGGGAAGGTAGGAGTAGAGTGTGGCGGTGGTGCCAAAGTCCAAAAGATTCGCAAGGACGAAGGTGATGCCAAATAAAACGCTGAGAACTCCATATTCAGACCTACTAATAATGCGGACAAGGAGGTAGATGAAGAAGGCGGAAAAAAAGACATTGAGATAGTTCCCCACTGTGTTGATGATGACGGCGGTACTCGTTGGCCGCTTAAGAAAAGAAGATAGTTTAGAAATCATGTGTATATTATATAAAAAATAAAGTATCGCTACTCAGCAATTCTTAAACTATTAAATGTTCCGCACTGTATGTCTTTGCGCCCTCCAGGTAACTCGCCTGGTGTATTATTTTGCTACGCAACTTTACCTTGCATCGCTCGGCAGACCTAAAGGGACACAAATCCACACAGCGCTCCACAATACCAGGAACAGGTGGCAAAAAAAGTAAATATAAATTCAAAATAGTTCTGCAATTCGAAACATATGTCAATGCGCGTGACATTTATGCCAGTGAGACATAACGCCTCACCGCTGACATATGTGAGAATTGCATGACTATTTTACAATCATTCTCGATTAAAGTTGTTTTTTTAGCTTTTAACTTTGAGCTTTAGGCTTTGAACTATTGTTTCTGTTATAATAATACCTAATTGTAAATTTACAGAAAATCTTATGGCAAAAGCAGCGCTTATCACCGGAATCTTAGGACAGGACGGCCCCTATTTAGCAAAACTTCTTATTGAAAAAGGATATAAAGTTTACGGCCTTATGAGACGCTATTCACAGCCTCACATGGGCAACCTCAAGTTCCTTGGTTTGGAAAAAGAAGTGGAACTTGTTGAGGGAGATCTCACCGATGAATCGTCTCTTTTGAATCTCATAAAAGCAGTTCGTCCCACAGAAGTATATAATCTTGCTGCTCAATCATTTGTTGGTTCTTCATGGGATCAAGCAAAGCTCACCACAGAAATCAATTCTCTCGGTGTTCTTTATCTTTTGAATTCTATTAAGTTCTTCTCTCCAACCACAAAGTTTTACCAAGCGTCTACAAGCGAAATGTTTGGTCTGAGTAACGATGGTGGATATCAAGATGAAAATACTAATTTCCATCCCCGCAGCCCTTACGGAATCTCAAAAGTATATTCGTATTGGATGACCGTGAATTTCAGAGAATCATACGGCCTTTTCACCACAAACGGAATTCTCTTCAATCATGAATCGCCACTTCGCGGAATCCAATTCCTTACTCGAAAAGTCACAGATGGAGTGGCACGTATCAAACTTGGATTAGCTGATAATATTGCCCTCGGGAACCTTGAAGCAAAAAGAGATTGGGGATTTGCCGGAGATTATGTAGAAGCGATGTATCTCATGATGCAGGCAGAAACTCCTGATGATTACGTCATTGGTACAGGGGAAACACACGAAGTAAAAGAATTCGTGAAGCTAGCATTTGCGGAAGTGGGAATCACCGATTGGGAAAAGTATGTCACTATCGATGCCCGCTACAAGCGCCCAGCAGAGGTACCTCATCTTCAAGCTCGTGCCACCAAGGCAGAACAAAAACTTGGATGGAAGCCAAAGGTTTCCTTCAAAGACCTCGTAAAGATGATGGTTGAAGCAGACTTAAAGAGGCTTCAGAAATAACTCTGCAAGGAGACAGCGAATTCCGCCTCCCCCTATCTGTTCTATTGTGGGAACAGGAGATGCACAAATAGCGCCATAGGTAGAGAACGACGCAACTTGATTTTTGTCTAAACTATCGAGCGCAGTTTTTGACATAATAATTTTCTCTTCCCCATCGAGTGCCGTCAGTTCTAACATATTTCCTGCAAATGAGTCAACCTGTTCTTTTGAAAGAGAGATAATTTCTTTTCCTGTTTTGGTAAACATTTTAGTCAATTCTTCCCGTTCCTTTTCGTCAGGAATCGCATCCATACATATTGCTGCCCATTTACTTCCAACTGCCATAAATACATTAGTATGATAAACGGGCTTTTCATGATTAAATGCGTGAAAGGCAACTACTTGATAGCCAAGAATCTTCGCCACATGTTGTAATGGATCGATATGAGTCCGCGCAGAGAGGCATGAATAGATTATCTTGTTCTCTCGGTCCAAAACCATACTTCCTGTACCTTCTAAAAATTTATTTTCTTTTTCGAAATACGATAGATCAACAATGTCTGTCACTTCATATTTTTTTGTGAGTTCGTGGACAATATCGAGTCTTTTTTCTGTTCTTCGATTGAGAGCCATCAAGGGATAGAGAATAATTTTTCCATCTTCATGAGTCGTAATCCAGTTATTAGGAAATAACGCATCCGGCTTTACGGGTTTATGTGTATCCATGATTGCAATAACATTTATCTTTTCCTTCACAAGCATCGCACACACAGAGTCCCATTCTTGTTGCGCTGAGTGTTGAACGAAGCTTTTTGAAAGTTGAATATCATGCTGGAAATTATTTGATCCACTTGTCTCCTCATTAAATCCAAATGTTGCGGGTGAAATGAGAAATACCGTACTAGTTGTTTGTTTCATAGGAAATTATGCAAGCGCCACATCCAGAATCATCATGACGACGAATCCGATAATGGTGCAAATAGTAGAAATATCGGTGTTCCCTTCTTGTTGGGACTCGGGTATCAACTCTTCAATAACGACAAACAACATGGCTCCTGCAGCGAATGCTAAAGCAAAGGGTAAGATATCTTTTGAGAATGTGACAAACCAGTAGCCAAATAGAGCGCCAATTGGCTCAACCGTGCCGGAGAGCTGACCATAAAAAAAGCTTTTCCATTTACTCCATCCGCCACTGCGCAGGGGAACAGATGCAGCGATTCCTTCTGGGAAATCTTGCAATGCAATTCCCAATGCGAGTGCTGCTGCTGCAGCGATGGTCATATGTACTGATGCATAGTTGAGGGATCCAAACGCCACACCAATCACTAAACCTTCGGGAATATTATGCAGCGTAATAGCAGAAAACAGTAAGACATTTTTTTTCCAGTTTGTTTTTATTCCCTCAGAATGTGTTTGAGGAAGCCCTTGATGTAAATGAGGTAAGACTTTATCGATGGCAAAAAGAACTCCCATACCGACTAGAATACCGATTGCAGGGGGAACCCAAGGAATCATTCCCATTTCTTTGCTTAATTCAATTGAAGGGATGATAAGAGACCAAATTGCAGCGGCAATCATGACTCCGGCTGAGAATCCTAGGAGGCCATTGAGGATATTTCTATCTATCTTTTTGAAGATAAATACCACCGCTGCACCAAGGCTAGTTACGCCCCATGCAAAACATCCTCCGATGAGGGCAAGTTGAAATGGTGTATAATTTCTGAGAAAAGAATACATATTAATAGTGTATTATATCAATATGAAGTTTACCGGAACACATATCGCGGGACGCGGGAGAGCTCGCACTCTGGGATTCCCCACGATCAACCTTCATGATATCAATACTCTCACTATAGAAGATGGCGTGTATGCAGCACGAGCAACAATAAACAAGAGGCAATACAATGCGGCTCTTTTCATCGGAGAATCCCCTACTTTTAAGGACAAAGAAAAAACGGTAGAGCTCCATCTTATTGGGATTCCACCTGAGGAGGCTAAGATAAGTCATTTAGATCCGATCAGAGAAACAAAAATAGGAGTTGAAACTATTCAATATATTCGGCCCGTGGTTAAGTTTAAATCAAAAGGAGAACTCATTCATCATATTGGGAAAAACATTGAAGAAATAAAAGAAATACTTGCAGAAGCAAAATAAATCCTTATCCACTCATTTCTTCACGTGGTCATTTCATCATTTTTTTATTGTCGGCGTTGGGGTGGGAGATGGTTTTACATCCACCTGCATGCGAAGCCCAGTGATCGTGCATAGCTTTTGGTGTCCTGGATTTGGCGTTACGTCGGTATCAAATTCATAGTCCACCATGTAGGAATGATTAAGAAAGCCGTCTTTCAAAAATGCTTCATCGATAGGAATTAATTTTTCAGTAATCACTGTTTCGGGCGAGGTGACAGTGCCATCTGTGGTTTGTTGTTGATTGCCGGTTGCCAGTTCAACTAGTTGTGAAATGGTTTTACCTGTAAAAGAACAAGTGAGCACTTTTGCAGGAATAACTTCATCCGCTTTATTCAAGTCTTCAGGTCTGGTGAACAACATCATCGATTTATTTTTATCAGCTTTTTTTTCCTCATCAAATGTCTTAAAAATAACTTCTTCCATAGTGACATTGTACGTATCGGCATCTGCTCCCTTTTGAAAAGCAGAGATGGTGGCAATCATAAATCTTTTTTCTTGTGCTACAGGGGTCGCTTCTTCAACGGGCGGCAAGGCGGGGGCCATTCCTGTTTCAGAAGCTCTGTTCTTATAGGAGAATTTAGTGAAAGAGGATGAAACAAAGAGTCCAAAACCAAGCATTATCAAAATAAGAAGAGCAAAAAATCCAATTTTATAGCGAGCGCATGAATTTAATTTTTTCATATGTCTTATTGTAGTACGTCTCTAGTCTTTATTTCAAGTGATAGTAATAAGGGTTTATTGAGGGAGGAGAAGGTAGTTGCCGGTCCATGGCTGTGTCTTTGTTACATTCACATATCCTTGAGGAAGAATAATTATATCGGGAGAAAATATCGCTGGCTTATATCTAGTAATGCATTCCTGCATTGCTTTTGTATATTTTCTCTCTATCTGGGGAAGATAGATTCCCCATTTCCAATCAACGGTCAGATTGTAGCAATTTCTATTCCCTCCATCAAAAAGTGGATAGAGGGCATCTGGCCCAGTCGTTATCACAAATGATTTTGGATATTTCTTTTTAAAGATTTCTAATGCACTTTGCGACTCATCAATAAATTTTTTATCTTGAGGTGATACTTTTATTCCTTTGAGGATGGCTGGCTTTGTAAGTATGGGATAAGATGCATACATTCGTATTTTTCTTCGTGCAAGACGTACATGTTGGAACATATCAGGAAGGAAGAGTAATAAACAAATGAATAAATAAAGAAATGATTTCTTTTTATCTTTTGTTATATTCAATGCAAAGTAAAATGCAAAGCCAATCATCGGAGTCGCACCCCAGAATAAATGGCGAGGATCGTTGACCGGGTGATACTGCAACCAAGAAGCAAGATTCATACATGTTATGAGAAGGAGGAGAATACTTGGTAGGTCTAATCTTTTTCGATTGAGCGAAGTGTATCCAAGAATAAGAGTTATAAGAGGAAGGAGAGTCCAAATTGAAATAGGACTATAAGAAAATGGCAGCATGTTCAGCACAAAGTTCATAAGGAGGACCGCTTTTTCTGGTGATGCGCCCGTTGCCCACACGCCAGGAAGTTGTACTGTCTGGTAATACCAATCAACGAGAGCATTGTTTGCGATGAGCCAGATAAAAAATAATGAATGCGTTCCGAGATAGGAAACAAAAAATGGTTTAAGCGATGGGAGTTTATATTTTTTGAATCGCGCGATAAGAATAAAAACAACAATGCTTCCAATAAGAAAAAATCCGACCGGTTGTCTACTCCAAAAAATGAGGGATGTAGAAATGCCGGCAACAATACTCCAGAGGAGACCCTTAGATTTGAGGAATTTCAGAAGCGAATACATGGTGAGCAATTGGAAGAATAATGCATACACAGAGGGCCATGCCAGAAAGTGATACCCCGGATCATGATAAGGAGCTTGAAATAGCCAAACAACACAGGCAAGAGTTGCCAAGAATTCCGGTAGGAAGAGTGCCCACACGAGCCAGAGCATTACCGCAATTAATCCATATACGAACACCGTGAAGAGTTTGATGACTATCAAATAATTTCCAAATATGTTAATTGCCCAAGATTGGAGGATGGCGCTGAGAGCGCCATACTGTGTAAAGGTATCCCGAAAAAGCATCTGTCCATGAGCAATATCCGAGGCAGGTTTCAGCATTATTCCATCATGCCTTGGCTCAATTCCCATGTTGGAAAAATATCCCGTGACACCAACGGTAAGCAGGAACACAAAAAGAATTTGCAAAACTGTGAACAGCTTCCTGTTTATTATTTTCTTACGTTTCATGATTGTTGTTTTGTATTGATGAGTTGTTTTACAATAAATGACGGCCTCCCCTTCACTTCATCATAGATGCGCACCATATATTCACTCATTATTCCGAGCGAAAAAAACAAAAGTCCAAACATAAGAAGAATAAGCATAATGATTGTCATTGCTCCGGGGGCCTCACGTCCATGAACGAGAAATATATACAAATATATAACCATCATACCGAAAGAAATACAGGTGATTGTTATTCCTAATACAGATACAAATCGCAGCGGTGCATAGGAGAAAGAAAAGATTCCATTCAATGCAACCTTAAGGACTGTGCCGAAATCTGCCTTCGACTCCCCGGCATATCTATCTGTTCGATCAAACGGAATCCCCAGCGATTTAAATCCGGTCCACATAATCAGGCCCCTCAAATATTTATTTTTTTCTTTTAGGCTATTTATTGTTTTATATACTTTTTTATCCATCAAACGAAAGTCACTCGCGTTTTCCGGGAACATATTTTTCGTGAGCGCGTTGATGAGTTTGTAATACAAAATAGAACTCATATTTCGCACAAAACCTGCAGTTCTTTTTTTCACAATCCCATATACGATTTCATAGCTCTGTTCCCACTTCTTAATAAATTCATTCACCAATTCAAGTGGCTCCTGCATATCTGCCATCATAATTACCGCGGCATCTCCCTGTGCAAAATGCATACCCGCTTCTATCCCTCCATCGCACCCGATATTTTTTGAAAGTTGAACTATCTTTATCGATTTATTTTTCTTTGCATATTTTTTAAGAAGAGTAAATGAATTATCTTCCGATCCATTTTCTACCAAAATAAATTCAAATCGATATGATTTTAGTTTTTTAGCAAACGAAGCTAAGGAAGAGATGAGGTGCGGGAGAGAGGCTTCTTCGTTATAGACCGGTATGACAAAGGAAATAAGCTTCTTCTGTTTCATTGAAGTATTATAACAATCTGTTGCCAATTGTGGTTTAGATTACTATACTATGCTCATGAAAGTTATTATTCTCTGTGGGGGCGTGGGGACGCGACTTAAAGAGGAAACGGAGTTTCGTCCGAAACCAATGGTGCTTGTAGGCGGAAAACCAATCATCTGGCACATCATGAAGCTATACTCACACTACGGATACAGAGAGTTCATTCTTGCTCTTGGATATAAAGCAGAATATATCAAAGATTATTTCCTCAATCAAAAAGCATTCACCAACGATTTCACACTGGAAACAAAAAATCATAAGACCACATTTCATCTAGATAAAAAGGAGCAAAAAGATAATTTCAAAATAACATTTGTTGACACAGGTCTTGAGACGCTTCCGGGAGAACGAATCCTCCGTTGTCAAAAATATATTCCAAAAAGCGACACGCAGTTTATGGTTACTTACGGAGATGGCGTTACTGATCTGCCAATAAAAAAAGTGCTTACTTTTCACAATAAACAAAAAACGATGGGGACTATAACTGGCGTTCACCCCCGCTCGAAATACGGGCTCGTACAAATTTCTTCCGACTCAAAAGTGAAATCTTTTGTAGAAAAGCCAGTTCTCTCCGATTGGGTGAACGGCGGATTTATGATTTTTCAAAAGAAGTTTTTCGCCTATCTTGAAAATGGAGAGACGGAACATATTGCATTAAAGAAAATTGCAAAACTGGGTGAGCTTTCTCTCTATAAACATGATGGATTTTGGATGTCAGTTGATACGTACAAGGAATTGGAAGATATGAATAAAGTCTGGAAAGAAAGTATGCCGTGGAAGGTGTGGAAGTGAGTCTGAAAGTCTAAAAGTCTGAAGGTCTAAAAGTCGAAAGTCAAAAAATAGTATGTACAACTTAAAAAATAAAAACATTTTAGTTACTGGTGGGGCGGGATTTGTTGGTGGGCATTTAGTGGAGGAACTTATCCGCCTGGGAGCACATGTATATATCGTTGATATTTTGTATGATAAAAAATCATATCTGTATTCAGAAAAACTTCATTTGAAATCGGAAATTATTAAACAAGACATCTGTGATTATAAAAAACTAGATGTAATTATAAAAAAGAATAAGATTGATTTCATTTTCCATCTTGCAGCCCAAGCGCTTGTCCATGAAGCATATGAGAATCCAAAAAACACTCTTGATAACAATATTTTGAGTACTATCAATATTCTCGAAGTCACTCGAAATAACCCGAAGATAAAAGGAGTGGTAGTTGCCTCATCCGATAAGGCCTATGGAGACTTAATGAAAAAGAAATATGTAGAGACGGATCCCCTCTGTGGAGATCATCCCTATGAAGTTTCCAAATCAGCAACAGACCTCATTAGCACAAGCTATTTTAAAACATACAAAACACCGGCAGTCATCACTCGCTTCGGCAATATCTACGGAGAGGGTGATTTGAACTTTTCTCGCATTATACCCGGCATCATGTATGCACTTGCCACTAACACTCAATTAAAGATTCGGAGTAACGGAAAATATGTCCGCGATTACTTATATGTGAAGGACGTGGTAAGAGGATACATTCTCTTAGCTCAGCAAATTAATACTATAAAAGGAGAAGCATTTAATTTTGGTTCGAAAGACACCTTGTCTGTTACAAGGTTAATAACACAGGTAGAAAAAGCCGTTGGAACAAAGATAAAATATAAAATAGCGAACGATGCAAAAAGCGAAATCCCCTATCAGTCGCTTGACTATAAAAAAATAAAAAAAATGGTAGGCTGGGAGCCAAAAGAAGATATTAAATCTACTTCAGAAAAAATTTTGAAATGGTACTCAAAATTAGTGAGCTAAATACTTCTTTATTTTTTGGTTCGCAATTTTGAATCCTGCAAAATCATTGGTATATCCCATCCAAATTTCATTCACTATTGTTCCTTCATATCCTTGAACTGCCTCAAAAAACTTCTTGAAATCAATTTCCCCTTCATCTATCTGAATCCCCTCTTCGTCCACTCCCCGTGCATCTCCAATATGAATATGTTTCATAAATTTTTTTACGATAGAGAACTGCTCAATAAAATCTTTTTGAGCGGAATTACAATAGAGTTTTGAATGGGATGTATCAAAACAAATCTTTCTTCCCGTAGAAACGCAGAATTTTTCTATCTCTTTTGCATCCATAAATATATTAGAGTTCCACTGGCCTGCAAAGTACCACGGGAACGGGGGCAGATTTTCAACCAATATTTCTGAGCTGTTTGTTTTAAGAAGGGAGAGACTCTCAATGAGTGCCTCCATTCGATGTTTATTATTTTCTGGATAGTCTTTATCAAAAGACATCCCCCCCGGATGAAGGATAAAGATATTTTCTGCATTCGTGAAATGCTCAAAGAGGCGTTCGCTTTTTGTGATCAATTTTTGGAGCACATCCCGCGATTCGTTTAGAGAAAGTACCTGGTTTTCGTTTCGAATACCAGCGATATCAATAAGGTTTCCGTGCCAAAACTCTGGCAGATGAATCATACAAGGAAAGTTGTACTTCGCTTTTGCAGGGAGCTTTACATCAGGGTCCGCATCAGAAAAATGAAACTCCACGAAATCAGGCTTCAACTTTATTATCTCGTTGAAATCGGAAAAACGCGTCTTCAATCCTATTTTCATTCCATTAAATATCCAATTGGTAAAAAAAATCGTATTTCTTGATATCCCTTTTTGCCTTTTTTCCCAGGAGTCTTTCTATTTTCTGTGGATTAAGTCCTTTTCCTGGCGCTTTTATGTCTATCATTTCATAAGTGATTTTTTCACCCTTTTTTATATCGGTCCGGGCAATGAGGCTTTTTGCAAATACTTCCCTGGTTAAATATTCTCCCCGCGACATACTTTTTTTATCTGTACCTAGTGCCGATTCGATTACACGAATTCTCTCTACCATTTTTTTAAATCCAGAAGGAGTGAGAGAGATATTGTGGTCTGGCCCCTCCCATGATCTATTCAAAGTAAAATGTCTTTCTAGTATTTTTGCGCCAATTGCTGCAGCTCCAATTGATACCACTATCCCCCGCTCATGACCTGAATAGCCAACTGGCACTTTATAACGATTACGAAGAAACTCAATCATTTTTAAATTCACATCTTTAAATGCAGTTGGATAGGTACTGACACAATGCATAAATGCAAACTCTGCCTTTTTCTTTTCAAGAAATTTGCAGGTAAAATCTATTTCCTCCACTTGGGACATACCTGTTGACAGTATTAACGGTTTTTTTGTCCCCACGATATAGTCGATAAGGGGAATGTTGGTGAGGTCGGAAGAGGAAACTTTGAAAAATGGTACGTCGATTGAGTTTAAAAACTCAGCACTTTTCCTATCAAACGGCGTGCAGAAAAAAAGAATACCAATATGCTCGCAGTATTTTTTCAACTCAACAAACTCCTTATTTGAAAGTTCAAATTTTTTGAATATTTCAAATAAATAAGAAGTAGATTGACTATCTTTATTAGGGTTTTTGTAGACATCGTTTTTATAGAGCGCCTTCAAATCTCTTTTTTGGAACTTTACGGCATCGGCTCCCGATTCTTTTGCAGCACGCACTAGTTTCTTTGCCAACTCGAGCTTGCCGTTATGGTTGAGTCCAATTTCCGCGATAATAAAAGTAGGATTTGTCCCGCCCACTATTCTATTTCCCAGTGATATTGTTTTATCCATAGACGTATTTTTTTACGATTCTCAATAATAGCTCTTCTGGATTGAATATTCAACAATAAGAATTGGAGCGTTCTGTATAGTATAATCATCATCATATGAAGCTCAGCGACTACGTCATTCAGTTTGTTGAAGCACGCACAGACTCCGTTTTTCTTTTATCAGGCGGAGGAATCATGCATTTAGTAGATTCTCTCAGACAATCAAAGAAACTTAGCTCCATCTGTTGTCATCATGAACAAGCGGTCGCCACTGCCGCTGAAGGATATTCTCGAATAGGTAAAGGACTTGGCGTAGCACTGGTTACCACAGGACCAGGTGGAACTAACGCCATCACAGGAACTGCCGGTGCATGGCTTGATAGTATCCCCATGCTCGTTATTTGTGGACAAGTAAAAACCGCAGATATTACACCAAGAAAAAATAATATACCTCTTGTTCGCGCTACTGGGTTTCAAGAACTCAATGTTTTGGATTTAGTAAAGCCAATAAGTAAATATGCAGAAACGGTTATAAAAGCAAATGACATTCGGTACCACTTGGAAAAAGCGGTATATCTTGCAAAGTCTGGAAGACCTGGGCCTTCATGGATAGAAATCCCGCTCGATATCCAAGCCGTCGATATTGACCCAAAAAAATTACAAGGATTCATATCTCCTGCTCCGAAAAAATATTCAATTCCCTTTAAAAAAATAGAAAAAAAACTTTCACAGGCAAAACGGCCCCTTCTTATGGTGGGAAATGGTATTCGTCTTGCGGGTGGAGTGGAAAGCATGGAGAAGTTTATTCAGAAAACGAACATCAATGTCGTAAGCGCTTTGTTTACTGCAGATGACTTGGTCACTCAAGAATATCCCCACTATTTGGGTCGCCAAGGCATGTGGGGAAATGAAACGGCAAATTGGGCGCTAGATAATTGCGATCTCCTCTTGGTCATTGGCGAACGATTGCAGCTTACTCAAACATCCTATGATCATACAAAATTTGCTTCACAAGCATACACCATAATGATTGACATCGATAAGGGAGAATTAAAGAAAAAAATACTCAACATAGATTTACCCATCCACTCCGATGCTAAACAATTTTTGGATGAAATAAATAAAAAGAATATAAAGCTGAACTCATGGGATGTTGATCTAAAAAAAATACCTGCTGAAAATTTTGTGGGACAAAAAAAATATGTGAATATCTACCGATTTATGGATGAGCTAAACAAGAATATGAAGATGCAAAGCGTTGTTTCTTCCAACGCAATGTCCGCAACAAGTACCCATCAAGCTATTAATCTAAAAAAAGGACAGCGATTTATCGTCAACGCGGGTTTAGGCCAGATGGGCCAAGGGCTACCTATGGCAATCGGGGTCTGTATGGCGGATGGCAAAAAGCAAACGCTGTGTTTTGAAGGAGACGGCTCCCTCATGTTAAATATTCAGGAGTTGCAGACAGTGCTTCACCATAAACTTCCACTCGTATTATTCATATTGAATAACGGTGGGTATTACTCGATTAGAAATACACAAATCAACAATTTTAAAAAGGATTTCGCATCCTCCCCCGATTCCGGTGTCACTCTCCCTCATTATTCGAAACTTATTCCTGCATGGGGATTAAAGTATATCAAAATAAATTCGAATAAAGATCTCCCGAAACTAAAAAAAATCCTGCAGGAAAAAGGACCCATCGTATGTGAGCTCATGATAGATCCCAATCAACCCATGTATCCCAAATGGACTGCGGGAGATTTCAGAAACAAAACACTATGAAAAAAATCTTGATAACGGGAAGCAGTGGCTTTATCGGAAGGAACTTGAAAGAATTCCTTCGTTCCCAGTATGAAGTCCTTGCTCCCACAAGCAAGCAACTCAATCTTCTTGATGAGCTAAAAGTGAAAAAATATCTTACAAAACATACAGTTGATACAGTTATTCATTGTGCCACACACAACGGAACAGTTGTATCGAGCAAAGATTTAGCACTTGTCTTCAAGAACAATGTGATGATGTTTATGAATCTTGCAAAGCATCATCATCTCTACAAACGCATGTTTTATTTTGGCTCCGGGGCTGAATATGATATGAGGCATTATGTTCCTCACATGAAGGAGGGATATTTTGATACCCATATTCCGGTCGATGATTATGGCTTCTCAAAATATATCATGGCGCAGCACATTAAAAACATACCCAACATCATCGATCTACGTCTCTTTGGCGTGTATGGAAAATATGAGGATTACCGTATCCGATTTATTTCCCAGACAATCTGTCGCGCTCTCATTGACCAGCACATTACTATTAATCAAAATGTTCGTTTCGATTATCTTTATATCAACGATTTAGTTAAGATTATTGTCCGCCTTATCGAAATAAAAAACCTCCCTCATCAGTATTACAATGTTTGCACAGGAAGTGTTGTAGATCTTCGCTCGCTCGCAAAACTAGTCGTGAAAATAGCTGGCAAAAAACTAACGATCAAAACAAAGAAAAAGGGGCTTAAGAAAGAATACAGCGGAAATAACAAACAGCTCCTCAATACGATCGGGAAGTTTCCTTTCACATCGCACGAAACCGCAGTAAAGGAGCTATATGAATGGTATAAGGGAAATGATAAAATAGCACACACTCTATGAATACAGCAACTCTTAAAAAATATATTCAAAAAAATACAGCAACTCTATTGGAACGAGTTAAAAAAGAAAACCCTCCATTTGATATTAAAAAGAAACATTCTGTAGTCCTTTTTGGTGCGGCAATTCTAGGAAAAGAATTTTTAGGAGTCTGCAAGAAAAATGGATTTATCGTACGAGCGATCTGTGATAACGACACTTCAAAAGCTGGAAAAAAAATAGATGGAACCAAAATAATTTCCATAAACGAGTTGCAGAAATATCCAAGAGATACGCAGATTATCATCACCATCATGCACGACTTTGTGGTAAAAAAACAACTCAGCGATCTTGGGTTCACTCATGTCTTTAGTCACACCTATTTTGCCACCATGTTTCCAAAAAAGTTTGATTACTTCACATGGAAAAGTTCACGTATTCCCTTACAAAAAGATATTAAAGAAATTCTCAAGCTTCATAAGCTCCTGAAGGATTCACAATCAAAAAAAGTATTTGAGCATCTCATCATACATCGTCTCACTCTCCACCACGAGGTTCTCGATGGATATGTAAGCTCAATGGAAAGCGAATACTTTGATTCCACACTCATAAAAAAACTCCCCGATGAAGTGTTTGTCGATGGAGGAGGATTTGATGGAGATACCGTAAAAAAATATATCCACGCATCCAAAAATATTTTTAAAGAGATTCATTGCTTTGAGCCAGATAAGCATTCACAAAGCAAAATAAAAGCATATCTAAAAGAATTGAAAGATGAAAGAGTTACTCTTCACCCCATGGGGCTTAATGATAAAAATCAGACGGCCTATTTCACCAATACCGGAACAGCAGGATCAAAAGTAACAAAAGAACGTAAAAATGAAGTGAAGCTTATCTCTCTCGACACCTATCTGTATAAAAACAAACCGACCCTTATCAAGTTTGATATTGAGGGAGCAGAAACAAAAGCTATTATGGGAATGAAAAAAATATTAAAAAAGTTTAAACCAAAACTTGCGATTTGTACGTATCACAAACCATCTGACCTGTGGAAGATTCCCCTTTTGATAAAAAAAATAAATCCAAAATATAATCTGTATATGAGGCATTACACCCAGACCCAACACGATACGGTCTGTTACGCACTATGATTATTTCCATCTGTGTCCCCTGCTATAACGAAGAGGAAAATGTGGTTCAGATGTATAAAGCACTGACGCACATTGCTGAAAAGAATAAAAAATACTCTTTTGAATTTCTTTTTACAGATAACAAAAGCACCGATACGACAAAAACCCTCATCCAGAAGCTTGCCCGAAAAGATAAGCGGGTAAAAGGAGTTTTTTTGTCTCGAAACTTTGGTTCAGAAGCCTCCGGCCAAGCTGCACTTAGCTTCTCTACGGGAGACGCATTTATCGCGCTTAGCTGCGACTTCCAAGATCCGCCAGAAATGATTCCTTTCTTTATCAAAAAATGGGAGGAGGGATTTCAAGTGGTGATGGGTGCATATAAAAAAAATAAAGATAATGTTGTCATGTCGTTTATCCGCGATATGTTTTATACGATATTCCAGAACATATCTAATATCACCATTTCACGCAATGTCACTGGATTTGGATTGCTTGATAAAAAAGTAGTGCTCGCGTTGAGATCGCTGCCAGAGAAATATCGTTTCACCAGAGGCCTCACTGCTTGGGTTGGGTTTAGGCAAATCACCATTCCATATGAAAGAAAAATGCGAGAGCGAGGAAAAAGTTCATACAATATGTTCGACTATATCAAGCAAGCAGAACGTGGCATCTTTGGATTTTCCTATTTGGTTCTCGACTTGATGGTGTATGGTGGATTTATTCTCGTCATACTTTCATTTTTATTTATTGTGGGATATCTCTATACAGTTATCGTCATCGGCAACCCAATCAAAGCATCCATTCCTACACTCCTTTCAGTTTTCTTTTTTGGTGGAATTCAATTATTATCGGTAAGTGTTATCGGAAAATATATACAAGTACTTGTTGAAGAAACAAAAAATAGACCCCTGTATATTGTGGATGAAACAGTTAACATAAAAAAATGAAACTCAGTAAAAAAGCACTCACCCAGTTGGAAGCACAGGCGCTTAGTATTCGTCGCACTGTCCTTTCAATGATTGTATCCGCTCACGCGTCCCATATTGCCCCCTCCTATTCTATCGTCGAGCTTCTTGTGTACCTCTATGAAAAAATATTAAGAATTGATCCGCAAAAACCACAAGACCCAAACAGAGATAGATTTCTTCTGAGCAAGGGTTGGGGTATTTCAGCGCTTTATGCAGTTCTTTCAGAAAAAGGATTTATAAAAAAATCCCTTCTTGATTCGTACTGTAAAGACGGAAGCAAACTTATCGGTATTGCCACCTATAACGGAGTTCCCGGCATTGAAGCATCCACGGGCTCCATTGGGCATGGACTTCCCATTGGGGTGGGGATGGCAATGGGCTTAAAGCTAAAAGCTACAAGTTCAAAGCTGAAAGCTCCACATGTCTTTGTCCTCATGGGAGATGGCGAGTGCGATGAAGGTACTACCTGGGAATCCGCCCTTATCGCAGCTCATCATCAGCTCAATAATCTTGTCGCAATCATTGATTACAACAAATGGCAAAGTTTTGGGCGGACAAATGATGTATTGAACCTCGAACCCTTTGGTTTAAAGTGGAAATCATTTGGGTGGCATGTCTATGAAATTGAAGGACATGATTTTGAGCAGATTGCGGACGCATTTGCACAAGTGGCACAAGAAAAAACCCGCCCATCAGTTATTATCGCTCACACAATAAAAGGAAAGGGTCTATCAGTAATAGAAGATAACAATAATTTCCACTATCGAACCCCACAAGAAGATGAGTTGGCAGTTGCAAAAACGGAGGGCCTTCTATGAATCACACATTTGTTTCAGAACTAGAGCTCCTCATGAGTAAAGATAAGATCATCGTAGTCCTCACAGCGGATATGGGATACAGTGTATTTGAAGAGATTCAAAAAAAATATCCACAACGATTTTTTAATACAGGAATCACTGAGCAATCATCCACCAGCATCGCGGCGGGGTTGGCGCTTATGGGAATGGAAGTATATTTTTATGCACAGGCCCCTTTTATCACCATGCGCAACTTTGAACAAGTTCGTCTGGATGTGGCATACAACAATCTCAATGTAAAACTGATCGGCACCAATGCGGGAGTAAGCCTGAATCAACTCGGCATGAGTCACTTTGCAGTCGAGGACGTGGCACTTATGCGTCTTCTTCCTAACATGTCTGTATTCACTCCTGGGAGTCCCCGTGAGATGAAATGGTCGATGCAAAAAGCTCACACGTTGAAAGGCCCCTGCTATATTCGCATGACAAAAAATGGCACGGAAGATGTTAAGGGTGTTCCTGTAACGAATGGGACAGATGGCGCGCTTTTTGTATCCGGTGGATTATTGAAAATGGGAAAAATGATTGTTGATGATTTGAAACTTAAAAATATTTCCTTGTCCTTGTATTCGGTGCCCCTCGTCTCCCCTTTTAATGTAAAACAATTCATAAAACAAGCAAAAGACCTCCCTATTTTCACCCTTGAAGAACACAGTGTCGTCGGAGGGCTGGGGACCATTATTTCGGAAACTGTTGTTAATGCGCGAATGAAAAATACTGTTACAAAATTTGGGCTGAATCACGCATTTATTCACATCACCGGTTCCATCGACTATTTATTGAAACATAATGGCATTGACCCAGAAAAAATAAAAGCGAAAATTGCAAAGGAACTGAAGAAATAATATGAAAAGAAAATATATTCCCGTATCCGGAAAAGTATTCGACAAAAAAGAAATAAACAATGCTATTCAAGTGGCGAAGAAGGGTTGGTGGACGGAGGGAGAATATTCAAAACTATTCGAAAAAGATTTCAAGAAATATCTTGGCGTTCGATTCGTATCGCTTGTGAACTCCGGCTCCTCTGCGAATCTTGTAGCTCTCTATGCATTAACCTCATCAATATTTGGTGACAGAGCGCTTAAAGCAGGAGATGAATTCATCACCACCTCAGTCGCATTCCCCACTACGGTGAATCCCGGAGTGATGCTTGGCATGAAGCCCATCTTTATTGATGCAGAGCTGGATACATTAAACATCGATGCTTCCCAAATAGAAAAGGCAATAACGAAAAAAACAAAACTTATCATGATTGCTCACACCCTTGGGAGACCGTTTGACTTAAAGAAAATAGTCACGCTCTGCAAAAAATACAATCTCTGGCTGATCGAAGATTGTTGCGATGCACTGGGCACAAAATATAATGGACAGATGGTGGGGACATTTGGCGACGTTGCCACCTACAGCTTCTATCCAGCACATCAAATGAGCTGTTCATATAACACACCGATTCCCTATTTAGACGAAAATGGAAATTGGCATATGGAAAAAATAGAAAAGATATATGAGAACTACGTAAATAATCCAGAAAACATTAAAGTTCTTTCTTTCAATAGCGACCATAAAATTAAGTGGTCTCATCCTTCTTCAATAGTAAGACATAAATTAGGGAGTACAAAAAAAATGTATAGAATTTGCACGCAGCATGGTAGGTCGGTGGAAGTAACAGAGGATCATAGTGTTTTTGTCATTAATAAAGAAACAGCTCATATAAGAGCCAAGCAGGTAAAGGAGATATCTACTGATGAATACATTGTATCGACAAATCATATACCCGATAGCTCATTAATCAAACATATTGATATATTAAGTTTATTTAGGAGGAATAATTCCTATATTTCTCATTTTTCATTAGAAAATATTAAAAATGTAAAAAATAGAGATTATGCATGGCAATATAAAACGAGAAACTCATTACCTATAAAATACCTTACTAATTATAATCTCGATAATGAGAAGCTCTTTGTAGGTATTTCACAGTCAAGCAAAATACCAGTGAGAATTACAGTAAATGAAGAACTATGTAGACTTATTGGGTACTATTTGGCAGAAGGTTCCTATCAAAATGGCCTTATTTTTTCCTTTCATAAAAATGAAACAGACCTACACAAAGATGTCATAGCCATCTCTAAAAATCAATTTAATATTATTCCGACTGTTATAAAGAATAAACATAATGGAATTAACATTAAGATTCAATCAAAAAATATTGAAATAGTATTCAAAGAAATATTTAAGATAAATATTGGTGCAAAACATAAAAGAATTCCGTGGTTCATGTTTCATACAACCGACGCTTGTATAAAGTCATTTATTTATGGATACACTAAAGGTGATGGCTCAGAAAGAAAGCTTAAAGATAATACAAATAAAATCGATGTAACAAGCATTTCAACAGAATTATTGAATGATTTTCAATATTTATTATCAAAACTTGAGATAAGTTGCTCATTCTATCGGAGAAATAAAGCGCACAATTATAAACAAATTAAGAATGTTGTTACGCATAATAGCGAGAACTTCACCTTAAGTTTTAGTGGGTATATATATAAAAATAAATCAATATTAAAAACAAATAATAAAAATAGAAATAATTTTGCTGATCAAATACCACTATTACCCATTTTCAGAAAATATATAAGTGTTAATAGAGATCAACAAACAATATCAAGGAAGAGAATGGAGAAATATGTGAAGTCAAACAAAAAGCTATATTCTTTAGTTACGAGCGATTTATCATTTTTGAAGGTTAGAAGCGTTGATGAAATTTCATATAACAAAGAACACTATGTATATGATTTTTCTATTCCGGGGAATGAAAACTTTTATGGTGGCTTTTTAGGTATTTTTTTACATAATACGATGGGAGAGGGCGGAGCCGCTGTCACGAATAACCCCCTCATCCACCGCTCCATCCGCCAGTTCCGCGACTGGGGGCGTGATTGCTGGTGTGATACGGGGAAAGATAATACCTGTGGAAATAGATTTGGATGGAAGATCGGAGATCTCCCCCAAGGATACGATCATAAATACATCTATTCACAGATTGGATTTAATTTAAAGCTCACCGATTTCCAAGCTGCAATTGGCGTGGCTCAACTCAAGAAACTTCCTGGCTTTATTAAGAAACGAAAAAAGAACTATCAAAATCTGTATACATTTTTTGCACAGTACCCACAGCAGTTTCAGTTAATGGCGGAAAATAACCAGAACGATATTTCCTACTTCGGCTTCCCTCTTGTGGTCCGCCCCAATCAAAAATTCACACGCAATGATTTTACGAAATATTTGGAAGAAAACAGTATCGGTACGCGCAACGTGTTCTCCGGCAATCTTCTGCGCCATCCCGCATATACGAAGATAAAAAATAAATACACAGTAATCGGCGAGCACAAAAATGCAGATACAATAATGAATAGCGCCTTTTGGCTCGGCGTCTGGCCGGGGATCAAAGGTAAAGATTTAATCTACATAAAGAAGAAAGTGAAGGAGTTCTTGAAGGAGAGAGAATAAACCTGTACGATTTAATTTTAAATTAAAAAATAATTTCGGTTACTTCTTGCCAATCTCTACCGATGGTCTTGCCGGCGGGTCAGGCTGACGCGCAACACCTGTCCCCGTTTGAGAGAATCTTTCCACCTTCTCTATCTTCATTCCGTGGTTGGACCATTCCGATTGTAATTGAGCTTGAGATTTGGGAGGCATTGATGAGCTTAATCCTCGTTCAAGCGCGCTTGTTGTATTTGTAATTAGATGGAGCATGTGACGATCCACCAACCCTTTTTGAGTCTGTATTTTATGAAGTGTAAATCCAAAGGTCCTGGCGATAAGAAAAAAGGCGAATCGCTCCTCAGGAGAAATAGCCCATTCCCCACTTGACGTAGACCATTCTTTAAAGAGTGAGTCAGCTACTTCTAATTCAAGCCTATTCATAGGATTTAACTCAGCTTTTACATTCTCCATTCTTAAGGTAGTATAATTCTCACTTTTTAATCTTTTTACGTATTGTTCTAGTGTCGCAAAACCATCTTGGTGAAGTTGACGAATCATTTGTTCGGGAAGGTCATTAAAATAGCGATCCATAACGCCTTTTGCTTCGGCAAGCGGGGCTGGGGGAGCCCAGGATCCCATACCATTGATAATATCTATTGGTCTAATGGAAGGAGGAAGCCCAATTTTCACATGGTCAAAGAGCGCGGAATTAAGCCCCTGTGAAATGGCAAAAGTCTGATTTAATAATGGGTAAGGAGGAAGGAATACATCGGCAAGGATGAAGTCTTTTGGTTCGCGCTGCAGAGCAGCGGTAATACCTGCGTAGGAAAATGTGTCAAACGCGGGTAATGAGGGGCCCTTTTTTTCTGCCATGGGATATTATACCTTTGAATTCCAAATAAATTTACTCGAATCTACTAGCGCCTTATTTCTATAAAGCCATGTATCCAGAAATTCTGGATCTACATCGTCACTTAAATACATTGTTTGGTAAACTTTTTCTGCTAGTTTAATATTTTCACTCCATACGAATGGATTGAGGGTAAGTAATGTTCTCCGATATTTCTGTATATCTCCTCGAGACGGATTTGTTGGTGCAATATAGACAGATCTAAATTTATTATGTGGGATTTTATCTCGTGTCTTCAGAAGACCTTTACATTTTAATTCAGAACCGTACCCATATTGTTCCCAATAAAACGTAAATAGTAAATCTGCAGTCAAAGAGGAATTTGTGTGAAGGCTTTGATATTCTAGATAATGCTTATATTCATGAGGCACTATTCCTTCTCCTTGAATAGCCACTCCCCCTTTGATAGTTTTTCGATATTCATCAATAGTGGGATCAAAATTCATGAGGGTATAGGGGCTAACGAATAAATGTGGTGTAGGATGAGTATTGTGATATGCAACAAGCTGTGTAAATATTTCTTTTCCAACAAGAGGAAGAATATGAGAATCAGTAGGAAGTGTAAACGCAAGACTGCGCGCTTGAGCAGGATATGCATACATATGGCCAAGGAACTCCCCCACTCTCGAATGAATTATGCGGGGAACTTCACCTATCATCCGGGGATCGTTTGGCAACCATTCTTTTGACATTAGACTATTATAACAAGCTAAATGGAATTATTTATTTAATTAGCCGAGGGCGCGACCTACGAGGTCGCGGGATTTCGGCCCTTAATCCAACAATAACTTCTTCATCCTCTTTAATTTCTGTTGGTGTTCAATGTTTCCCTCTGTGAAGATGCGAAGCGCATTGATAGAGCTAATGCGAAGTGCTGTTTTTTCTGTGAGAATATCCGATTTAAGATAGAGGGAATAAGAACTATGGGGCCAATCATCTGGTTTTTCTACAAGCCGATTGGTGGTTGGATTAAGATGAATATATCGACAAACATGGAGAATTTCTTCATCTGAGCTTATATCGATTCGCCTATATCTGGACTGCCATAAAGGACCCTTTCTCTTATTTTGTAAATTGTAAAAACGCGTGTAGCTATTTTCTATTTTGGAAATATAGCCAGAAATATTTTCTGATTCGAGGACTTTAAAAAGCAAATGATAATGATCTGGCATTATGCAATATGCGTATATATCAATTAATCTTTCACTATTACTATTCAGAATGCCATCTAACTGCAATTCTTTAAGTTGCTTTGCCTTTCCAAAATTTTGAATATCCTCAGTCGTATTGTAATAATCGACAACATCAAGAAAACGCTGAGCAAACCATGATTTTCTAAATATAGAGTAGTTAGAGATGCTCTTGTTACAAATATGATAGAAGTTACCCGCATAGAATTTTAATCTTTGCTGCATATATTTACCTTATTACACGAATACTAAAGATGCAACGGTTTATAAGCCGCATTTGTATGTGTTTAGGCCGATGGCGCGACCTACGAGGTCGCGTTATCGGCTTGACTTGTTTGTGAGTGAAATTTTATGAAGAAAGTTGAGATTATGGAGGATTACTCATTGAGTAAACAACTATCTCTGAATGATTTGTGTTGGAGATACAGTGGTGATATGTTCCCACAACTGAATATTGGTTTTTTCTATATGCTTTATGAGTTTATTTATAAGTTTATTAGTATGAAGAGGATTTGCAGAGTTAAGTAAAACAACCCCAGTTGATTCTAGATTACACAACTTATTCTTGAAGGAAATTAAATCAAAGTCATTTGTTATTAATATAGATTTTACCTTTCTCGCATATTTAATTTGCCACAAGTCGCTTTTGTTATTGTTGCCTACGTAGTTGCAATGAACAACTTTAAATCCACAGCGCTTGAGATATTTTAAGCTAGGTTCGGGAAAGTTTTCATCACAATAAAAGGAGTACTTTGATTGAAGATTGTTCAGTTTAATCATACAGAGTATCTTTTATACCCTTTTCCATCACATAGGAAAGAAGCATGAGGAGCTCTTTTTTCCTCTCTTTAAGTTTTGGATAAAGTTTCAAAAAAGAATTAACATCTCCGGTTTCTTTTATGGTATTAACAAGAAAATCTACAGGAATACGTGTATCTTTGATATATGCCTTTTCAGAATCGGAAAAAGGTCTTATATCGACAAATTTTGCAAATCCATTGAGCTTCTTTATCATTTAGCTTACTACAACAATCTAATAAATATATGTCTAAATTATAACACTTTTTAAATTGGAAATGTCAAGCCGAGGGCGCGACCTTTAAGGTCGCGGGGTTTGGGCACGGGGGGAAAATTTGTTGGTTCGTATGAATAGGTTCGTATGAATAGGATCAAGTTAATTGGTTCAAGTGAATTGGTTCGTATAAATAGGTTCAAGTGAATAGGCTCAAATGAATATGTTCAAGTGAATAGGCTCAAGTGAACCAGACCGATAATACATACTAATGGATTGTCTCAATAGTATAAAAACGTCAAAAGCGGCTTATCCACCTTCGCTAAAAGCTACGGAGGGACAAGTAAGCCGCTGACAAAATATAAAAGGTATGTTATTTTATTTGTATGAGGACTATGAATAAAAATATAGCATCATTTTGTATAAACATTTCTTCCTCATATTTTATGTTAGCCGCAATCAATACGGGTATTGCCAGTATGACAAATACAGTCACCTTTGGTAGTACTATTCTCAATATTATTTGTGCTATACTCTATTTCAGAGTAGCAATATTTTTTGACTCATATGAATGAATTCTTACTCTCAAACCGCTGGTATCAACTCTTTTCACTCCTTCTCCTTATTATTGTATTTTTGTGGTATTTATCCTCTAAGAAAAATTCTTCTGCAAAAAAGTAAGTAGGTTTGTAAGTTTTAAATATTCACATCCTCTTCATCAACACCATCGTATCATTCCCAAACGCATATTCCCTCACCTTCGTATAATGGGTATCGATATAGTTCTGAATGTTAATTGTTTGGTTGGGGACAATGGCATCTTTCTTCGTTAAATTATAGGAAACCAAAACATACTCTATTTTTTCGTTTTGAAGCATTTGAACTGTTTCATCTTCCATTCGTTTTGTATATTCATGGTTAAAGTAGAAATATCGTATGGGAGGTTTTTTTCCTAATGCATGGTAGAGAGTTACGTGGGACGGATAGATGAAAAGCGAATTCCCCGCAAGATCTTTCTTCATTTCCCCAAGCGCTTTTTCATTTTCGGCGCTCAGAATAAATCCCCCATAATTCCCCTTCTTCACCTCAGAAAAATAAAGAGGGATCTGTTTGTATTCCGAAACGGATGGAATGCGCGGAAGCGCAAACTGCCTTTTTGCATAGAATACGAACAGGCTTTGTGAACGAATTAGAGAAGTGAATGCTACGATAAGGATGAAAAGTGCAATAAGCGCACTCTGCTTTTTTACCATCTTTGTGCTCAGAATCAAAAGGGGTACAAACCCCAAAAGCAAATACGTAGATTGTTTTTTCACAGTCAACACAGCAAGAGCTACGAAAAGCAAAGCGAACAAGAGTACTTTAAGGGATATCTTTTGAGTAAAGTATTCTTTCCATCGAGATACAAGCTCCACTCCCGCAAGAATAATGCCAGGAGCCGCAAGGACGATGCCGTAATATAAATGGTCAAAGTCTGCCCTCCCCAACGCGTTCGCATATCCCAGAAGGCTCAAAAGTGAAAGAAGGATAAACGGCTTTTTCTCCCCCACTATCGCGATGAGCGCAGCCGCCACATTGAGAAGCAAGAAGAACTCAAAGAGAGGGTAATTAGCGGGAAGTATAAGCACCTTCATCAACTTCGGTTGAGCAATAATACCCAGTTGCACAACATCATGGAAAAAGTTATTCAACGATCCATGGAACACGATTAAAAGGAAATAACAAAGTTGGAAGAATAGATATGAGCCGTATAAATAGAGGCTATTTTTCTCTTTTTTATGAACTATAAATTCCGTTGCAACTACTGCGATAAACGCAATGATCCCCGCTTCGATCCGGAAAAACCCGATAAGCATCCACAAAAATCCTGCAAGGACGGAGATATATCTATTCGGCTTTTCTTTTGAAAATGCATACACAGCGACAAATAAAAGAATCGCGGCATGCACGTCCTGCCCGGATCGCAAGAAAAGCAGATACATAAGCATCGGAATGAGGGCGATGAAAAACCGAAGGATGCTTTTTTTCTGATTCAAAAGCATGAATGAAGCAAGATATATTCCAAATGGTACAAGTACTCCGGCTATGAATGATCCATACACGCTTAAAAGAGGGATAGAAAACTCTACTCCAAAGGATTTGTTTAATGCCGCTAGGGCTATAAACCTACCTGGAGCATAGATCATAGAAAAATCTTGAAATAATTTTGCCCCATTCCCTACTAAATAAGCAATATATCCTGTAACCTCCGGATCTCCATAGGTGAATCCATGAATGGCGGCAGGATTAAATAGCACAGGGAGATTAAGAACCAGCAGCCCCAAAAAAACAAGAATATGTGCGAATATCATGGTAATAATTAATTTTTCAATATGTTCACTATTAATGCAATCATTAGTTCTTTTT